>SAMEA3387496__coassemble_1017_pt1 | contig 97408 bp, 97 predicted proteins | sample SAMEA3387496__metabat2_high_PE_007 | metagenome-assembled genome bin SAMEA3387496 (sample SAMEA3387496) | Felis catus | biome: Faeces | place: United Kingdom | collected 2012
TCTATTATATAAGAAAAAGGCCGCCTTTCGGCGACCTTTTTCGACAGTCTGAAACCACCGGTTCAACCGGTGGTTTTTATTTTAAGCGATGTGTAGTTTTGACGTTATTGGTTTTTGCGTGGTATACTATGAACAAAATCATGTGCATAAAGTGCACTGTGCCAGTATTTTTATGAATTAACTAGCAAGGGTGATGAACGATGTTATGTCCAATTTGTGGTGGTGACAGTAAAGTATTAGATACGCGAACCAATGAGAGCGTGAATTCTGTTAAACGTCGCCGTGAATGCATGAAGTGTGGGAAACGCTTTACGACTTACGAAAGAATTGAAGATATGCCTTTGATTGTTCGAAAAAAATCCGGTCGTACGGAATTATTCGATAAATCCAAAATTCTTAAAGGGATGGCGAAGGCTTGTGAAAAAAGGCCGGTTAGCATCGACCAGCTGGAGGAAATGGTCGATCAAATCGAACGTCAGTTGAAAAACCAATACACTGAAGTTTCTACTGCAGACATTGGTGAAACCATTATGAAGAATTTGCTCCAGCTTGACCAAGTGGCATACATTCGTTTTGCTTCGGTGTATAAGGACTTTTCGGATATTGAAAGTTTCTTTAAAGAATTGGAGGCGTTGAAAAACTCAGCGAATAGCGGTGTCTGAGCAATATTTTAAGGACGAATGTTTTGTCTTGAAAAGTGTACCGTTTAAGGCTTCTGATGCACATGTTATTTTATTTGGCAAAGAACATGGCAAATTTATGGTGCTTGCTAAAGGCGTTGGTAAGTCAAATAGCAAGTTTGCTCCACTTCTTAATAACGGAAACTGCATTTCAGTAGATTATGTCTTGGGGAAAACCGGTAATACATTGATGTCCTGTAGTTCAATCGAAGGCTTTCAAAGTCGATATACGTGTTACGAGTCATTACTAACCAGTATGTATATGTGTGATATGGTTGATGCAACGACAGTTATTGGGGATGTTCAGGAGGCAACGTTTTATTTATTGTATTTTTGCTTATTAGCGATGAACGATAGAAATTATAAAGAAGTGCGTATTTTATTTGAATGGAAATATGCGGTGCTATTGGGCTACGGTAGTGATGATGTTCATTATTTGAGAAGACTGTTGGAAGATTATTGGAAGTGTCAAACTTTCACCCCGGGGCAACAGTCTATTTATGATGAATTGCGTGGCTTCTTGAGTGTGTTTCAATCCGAACAAATTCATGGCTTTTCTGCGCGTTTGTCTGTACCGGCGTATCGTGTGATTAAAAACGTCTTAAATTGTATTTATCATCAAGAGGCTCAGATTTATGTTAAGAGTCAAAAAATCCTTGAACAAGCAATAGGGCATTGACTTTTTAGTGGAAAAACTTATAATAATATATATTATAGAAAAACTATGACGAAGAGAAAAAACTATGGTGTATGCAAAGCGAGTCGGCGATGGTGAGAGGTCGATGATACAAGTAGTCAATAAGGCGCTTCTGAGTTTTATGACAAAGTGGACATTTTTATGTCAATCAGGGTGGAACCGCGGGTTAGTCTCGTCCCTGTCTGAAAGGACAGGGACGAGTTTTTTATTTTTAAGGAGGACTTTATGCAATTTCAAGAAATGATTTTAACATTAAATAAGTTCTGGAGTGATCAAGGGTGTATTATTTTACAACCTTATGATATTGAAAAAGGGGCAGGGACGATGAACCCTGCGACATTCTTGAAGGCGCTTGGGCCTGAACCTTGGAATGTTGCTTATGTAGAACCATGCCGTCGCCCTGCAGATGGTCGTTACGGTGACAATCCAAACCGTTTGCAACACTATTATCAATATCAAGTTATCTTGAAGCCATCTCCTGATAATATTCAAGAATTGTACTTAAAGAGCTTAGAGATGTTGGGCATTGATCTTCTTCAACATGACGTTCGTTTTGTCGAAGACAACTGGGAATCCCCAACCATGGGTGCATGGGGGCTCGGTTGGGAAGTATGGCTTGATGGCATGGAAGTTACCCAATTCACTTACTTCCAACAATGCGGCGGTATTGACTGCGATGTTGTCAGTGGTGAAATCACCTATGGCTTGGAGCGTTTGGCGATGTTTATTCAAAATAAAACCAACGTCTATGATATTGACTGGATTGGCGATGTAAAATACGGTGACGTTTTCTATCAAAATGAAGTAGAGTACTCCAAGTATAACTTTGAATATTCCGATGCCGATATGTTGGTCCAACTGTTTGATATGTATGAAAAAGAAGCGCAAAATGTGTTGCAATTTGATGTCGTTCAACCAGCTTATGACTATGCGTTAAAATGTTCTCATGTATTTAACCTTTTGGATGCACGTGGTGCCATTAGTGTGACGGAGCGTACCCACTATATTGCTCGTGTAAGAAACTTGACCAAGCAATGTGCCGAAAAATATGTGGAAGAACGTAGAAAACTCGGTTTCCCATTGTGCAAGTAATGGATGGAAAAGGAGAATACAATGGCTGAATTTATTTTAGAAATTGGTTTAGAAGAAATGCCTGCTGCCTACATCAATGGCGCAGTAAGTGATTTGAAGAAGAATGCCGAAGCACTCTTCAAAAAAGAACGTTTAAATTATGATGCAATGAACTGCTATTCTACCCCACGTCGCCTCGTGCTTTTAGTAGAAAATTTGGCAGATCTCCAAGAAGACCTTTCCGAAGAATTGAAAGGGCCATCTGTGAAGGCTGCTTATAAAGATGGCGTTATGGCAAAGCCTTTGGAAGGCTTCCTGCGTGCAAATGGTTTCACTGAAGCAGATGTATACACCAAGGAATTGCCTAATGGTGAATACGTATTCTGCAAGCGTGAAGAAAAAGGCCGTCCAACCAAGGACATCTTGGCTGAAATTCTTGCTGATTTGGTACTTGGTATGAAGTTCCCTAAGACCATGAGATGGGGGAGCTATGATCTTCGCTATTTGCGTCCAATTCGCTGGATTGTGTCATTATTAAATGATGAAGTGATTCCTTTCTCTGTTGGCGTGATTGATGCAGACCGTTACACTCGTGGACACAGAACCCTTGGTCATGAACGTGTTGAAATTAAGGATGTGGCTTCTTATTTTGACACTATGGAAAAAGAATATGTGATTGTTGATCAACATCGTCGTGCAGATATGATTAACGAACAAATTGCTAAGATTTTTGAAGGCACTGACGAACATTACCAAGAGGATGCTTCCTTGATGAGTGAAGTTATCAATTTGGTTGAATACCCAACTGCGCTTCGTGGCAGCTTTGAAACCAAATACCTCGAATTACCGGATGAATTGGTCATCACTCCAATGAAGGAACACCAACGCTATTTCCCTGTATTAAAGAACGATGGTTCTTTAACCAACGGCTTTATCACCGTTCGTAACGGGAACGAAGAATACTTGGATGTGGTTCGTAAGGGCAACGAAAACGTGCTTCGTGCACGCTTGGCCGATGCTGAATTCTTCTATCAAGAAGACCTTAAAAAAGGCTTAGAATCTGGCGAAGAAAAACTTAAAAATATTGTGTTCCAAGAAAAATTGGGCACCATCTATGAAAAAACACAGCGTTTGCAATTTATTGCTGAAAAGATTGTTGAGTGCCTCCATGGCGACGATCTCCTTAAGGCTGATGCGGTAGCAGCAGCGCGTTGCACCAAGATGGACCTCGTAAGCAACGTTGTTTCCGAATTCCCTGAATTGCAAGGGATTATGGGTGAATATTACTATAATCACGAACATCCGGAAAAGAAAAACGTGGGTCAAGCCATTCGCGAACATTACATGCCTCGTTTTGCAAACGATGCCCTTCCGGAAACCATCGAAGGGAGCATTGTCAGCGTAGCGGATAAGATTGACACCATCGTGGGGTGCTACTTTGCAGGCATTATTCCAACCGGTTCTCAAGACCCATATGCACTTCGCCGTCAAGCTCTTGGAATTGCAAACATTGTGATTGCAAAACAATGGTCCATATCTTTGGAAGCATTGATTGAAATTGCTTGTGCTGCTTACGCACAAACCGGCCTTGCATTTACTGACGCTGATACCAAGAAAATGATTTATCAATTCTTCGAACAACGTATGTTGAAGGTCATGAAGGATGCAACTCTTCCTGGCGACATCGTTCAAGCGGTTATGAAGATTGGCTATGATGATTTCTATGAAACTGTCTTGCGTGCTGAAGCATTGGCTGCATATGTTAAGGGCGAAGACAAAGCAGCGATTAAAGCTACTTTCGATAACAACGGCCGCGCTACGACCATCTCGGAAAAGGCGAGTGGTGTGGAAGTGAACGTTGAATTGTTCACTGCCGATGAAGAACGCGATCTGTACAACGCAGTGGTTGCTTGCATTGATCAATTGCCTGCTTTTGTTGAAAATAAGGACTATGCATCCATCATTGAAGAATTTGCGTCATTAAATGAAGTGGTAGAAACCTTCTTCGAAAAGATTCTCGTTATGGACGAAGATTTAGCTGTACGTGAAAATAGATTGTCTTTAGTAAAGATGTATGCTAATGTGCTGAACAGCTACTTCAAGCTCGACGAAGTAAAAATGGCGTAAGAGTAGGTGATTCTATGCTTAGTATGACAGGGTTCTCTTCCCTTACAAAGGATGTCGACGCTTTTACTTTGCAGGTTGACATTAAGGCAGTGAATAGCAAATATAGTGATTTGCGCGTGAATGCGTCTTTTTGCGATAATAATTTCTTGGAAGAACTTCGTAAATGTGCTCAAGAAAAGGTGTATCGCGGACAAGTCACTGTTGATTTAACATTAAAGATTGATAAAAGTAGCAATGTGCCTTACAATTTGAATATTGAACAGGTCAATCGTTACATCAATGACTATGAAGCACAGTATGGAGAAATCAATCGCGATTTCTCCACACTGAAATATTTTTTGCAGCTTGACCATGTTACTCAAAAGAGTGAATATGTTTTTGATGCTGAACGTGATGGCGAGATTGTAAAGCAAGCATTGACCGAGGCTTTTAATCATTTTTATGATTCGCGTGCAGAAGAAGGACAGCGTCTTAAAGATGATTTGCTCATGAAGGTGGCTCAACTTTCAGCGACTCGCGCTGCCATCGCTGAGCGTGTTCCGGAACTGGATCAGGCTTATCGTGAACGTTTAGAAGAACGTATGCGTGACTTTATTCAAAATTTAGATGAGGTGGATGAATCTCGTATCTTAGCTGAAGTTGCAGTGCATGCAACGAAAACAACCATTGATGAGGAACTGGTGCGTTTGCAATCTCATCTGGATAAGCTCGCCACTCTCTTAAACAGCACCGATCAATTTATTGGTAAGAAGATTGATTTTTACATGCAGGAAATCAATCGCGAGTACAACACTATTGCTTCCAAAGTAAGTGATATTTTGGTGGCGGAAAAGATTGTAGAAAGTAAAGTGATTGTCGATCAAATTCGAGAACAAGCGCAAAATATCATGTAGGTGATAACTGTGGCTTTTTTGAATATTGGTTTTGATAATATGGTTGCAGTCAATAAAATTGTTGCAATTATATCTCCTGATGGTGCGTCGGTAAAAAGATTGGTACAATATGCAAAAGACAATCATTGTTTGATTGATGTGACTAGCGGTCGCAAAACACGTTCTGTGGTTGTGACCTCAGAACAATATGTATTTTTGTCGGCCATCCAAGCAGATACCTTGGTGAGCCGTTTGAACGAATTCTGATGGACGAAGGAGATGAATAACCATGCTTACTCTTGATAAAAGAGGGGTTTTAATTGTAATGAGTGGTCCGTCCGGCGCCGGAAAAGGGACTCTTTGTGCACACTTGAGAGAGCAGATTCCGATGTCGTTGTCTATTTCTGCGACAACCAGACAGCCTCGTACCGGTGAAGTAGATGGCGTGAATTATTTCTTTATGACCAGAGATGAGTTTAAGCAAAAAATTCATGAGGAAGGCTTCATTGAATGGGCTGAGGTGTATGGAAACTTTTATGGCACTCCTAAAAAGTATGTGGAAGAACAATTGGCAGCCGGTAACAATGTTATGCTTGAAATTGACCCACAAGGTGCCAAGAGTGTAAAACTTACTATGCCGGATGCGGTCTTAGTATTTGTTATGCCCCCATCTTATAAGGAACTTGAACGTCGCATTCGTGGACGTGCAACCGAAACAGAAGAACAGATTGTCAAGCGATTATCCTGTGCAGTTAGTGAAATAAATACCTTAGCGTCTTATGATTATGTTATAATCAATGATGACATTGATGTTGCAGTTGAAAACCTCAAAGCAATTATTGAGGCTGAAAGATGCAAGGTATCTAGAAATACGTCGTTACCCAGTACTTTTATCTTAGAAAAGGATAGTGAATAATATGATTCAACCAAGTATCGATGAATTACTTGAAAAAACTGATAATAAATATACCTTAGCTGTTGCAAGTGCAAAACGTGCGCGTGAATTGGTTGATGGTGCTGAACGTTTTACTGATGCACCTACCAATAAGGCTGTTTCTATCGCTTTGTGCGAAATTGGCGAAGGTAAAGTATCTTATCATTTCAACGACTAAGGTCAAGCCATGAATATTATCGTTGGTGTAACGGGCAGTATTGCTGCCTATAAAGCGGCTGATCTTGTTAGCCGATTGAAAAAACAACATCATAATGTACGTGTGATTATGACCAAGCATGCTACAGATTTTGTGCAACCCTTAACGTTCGAAGCAATTTCTCACGAAGTATGTATTTCTGAGATGTTTGACGGTACACAGGCCTTGGCGCATATTGATTGGGCAAAATGGGCGGATGTGTGCATGGTTGCACCGGCTGATGCCAATATTATTGCAAAAGCAGCCCATGGTCTGGCTGACGATTTCTTGTCCACGTTTTTATTGGCTTTTGATGGGCCGATTCTTGTTGCGCCTGCGATGAATACAGTGATGTATCATCAACAGGTGACACAAGACAATCTTAAGCGTTTGCGTGACTACGGCTATGAAATTGTTGCACCGACAAATGGTGCATTGGCTTGCGGCGATGTTGGCGAAGGGAAGCTGGCTGACGTTGAAACCTTGCTCCACGCTATTGAAAAAAGTGTTACCAAGCAATCTCTAGAGGGCTTTAAGCTGGTTGTTACGGCAGGACCGACCATCGGTAAGATTGACCCAGTACGCTATATTACAAATTATAGTAGTGGAAAAATGGGATTTGCCATTGCCGAGGCAGCGTCAATGCGAGGCGCAGAAGTGACTTTAGTGGCGGGAAAGGTTATTCGTGAAACGCCTTATGGCGTGAAACGTATAGACGTTGCTACGACTGTAGAAATGATGGATACATTGACCCGGTTGATACAGCATGCAGATGGTTTGATTATGGCTGCAGCACCGGCCGATTATTCACCGGCTGAATATCATGAAGAAAAAATAAAAAAATCTGGTGAAGGTTTGACCATCGAGTTGACTAAAAATCCGGATATACTAAAATCGTTAAAGCCAATGCTTAAAGACAAAATTGTCGTTGGGTTTGCGGCAGAAAGTCATCAACTCTTGGAAAATGCCCATAAAAAATTGGTTGAAAAGCAGTTGGATTTTATTGTGGCAAACAATATTGCCTCAAAGGACACCGGTTTTCAATCTGATTATAACGCGGCAACCCTTATTTATAGGGACGGTCACCAAGAAGTCGTTCCAAAACAGTTAAAAGCTCAACTGGCTGACAAAATTCTTGATGAAATTCAAGGAATTAGAGAAGCCAAGAAGGAGGAAAGATAATTGAAACGTTATTTTACATCAGAATCCGTAACCGAAGGGCATCCTGACAAAATTGCGGACCAAATTTCCGATGCGATTTTAGATGCAATTTTGGAAAAAGACCCTGATGCGAGAGTGGCTTGTGAAACTTTCGTGACTACCGGTATGGTATTGATTGCAGGGGAAATTTCTACTAAATGTTATGTTGATATGCCAAAGATTGCCCGCGGTGTAATCGATGATATTGGTTATAGAGATATGAAGCATGGGTTTGACTATAAAACTTGTGCTGTTTTGACTTCTATCAGCGAACAATCGGCTGACATTGCAATGGGCGTTGATAAGGCGTTAGAAGCAAAGACTGGGGAAATGGATGATTCTGAAATCGAAGCCATTGGTGCCGGTGACCAAGGGATGATGTTCGGTTATGCTTGCGATGAAACCGACACCTATATGCCGCTTCCGGTTTATTACTCTCATGCATTGACAAGACGTTTGGCTGAAGTGAGAAAGAACGGTGAAGTGCCATTCTTGCTTCCTGACGGCAAGAGCCAATTGACTGTTGAATATGATGACGGTGTTCCTACCCGTATCGACACGGTGGTTATCTCTACTCAACATACAGATGAAGTGTCTCTCGATGAAGTGAGAGAGGCTGTGTTGGAAAAGGTCATCAAAGCGGTTCTTCCGGCCGAAATGCTCGATGAAAAAACCAAGTATTACATCAACCCAACCGGTCGTTTCGTTATTGGTGGCCCTCAAGGGGATACCGGTTTGACCGGTCGTAAGATTATTGTTGATACTTACGGTGGCATGGCTCGTCATGGCGGCGGCGCTTTATCCGGTAAAGACGGTACAAAGGTTGACCGTTCTGCGGCTTATGCAGCGCGCTATGTTGCAAAGAATATTGTTGCAGCAGGTTTGGCAAAGCGCTGTGAAGTGCAACTTGCATATGCTATTGGTGTAGCACATCCGATGTCTATTTTTGTGGAAACCTTTGGTACTGGCATTGTTGACGAAGAGAAACTGGCTAACGTGATTAGTGAAGTTTTTGATTTACGTCCGGCAGGGATTATGCGTGAATTGGATATGCGTAAACCAATGTACAAACAATGTGCGGCTTACGGTCATTTCGGTAGAAAAGATATCGATCTTCCTTGGGAACGTTTGGACAAGGTTGAAGCACTTAAGAAAGCGTGCGATGTTTTATAATGAGTAAATGAAAAGCAGATATCCTAGGATATCTGCTTTTGTTCTATTATGTGAAAGCGAGGTGGGCGTATGCGATGCTGTCGTGTGATTGTTGAGGGCGCGCCGTTTGTCAATGAAGAAGGCTTTTCATACAAAATTCCGGAACTTCTAGATCAATATATTGTACGAGGAAGCATGGTGTATGTTCCCTTTGGCAAAGGCGACAAGATTAAAACCGGTTTTGTGATTGAAGTATTAGAGGACGAAGAAAATGATCATCGATTAAAAGATGTGTTAATGGTTCAGCATCTACATCCGGTGATTAGCGACGATATGATGGCGCTATGTCGTTTTGTTGCAGACTATTATGCTTGTGCATTGGTGTATGCTATTAAACAAATTGTTCCAAAGTATGTGCTGAACAATGCGTTTGTAGCTTTTGAAGATGTCAAAACAGGTCATGTTGTTAAATTAAAAAAAACACAGTTACTTGAACAAATTGACCGGCTTAAGCACGGAACATACAAGCTCATTGCGTATGAGCCGTTAAAGGATGACTACGAAAAATATTACGGCTTAAACTTGAATGAGTCGGTTATTCCAGATGACTGGTGGAAGGCGTTGAAAAGAGCGCCGAAGCAAAAAGATATATTACTTTGCATTGACGACCGACGGATTGTGAGTGAGCAATTACTAAAGGAAAGCTTTGGCAACATACGTGAACCGCTCCAAGGCTTAATTGAAAAAGGTTTTGTGAAGGAAGTCGCCCCACTATCATTTGTTAATGCAACGACCGCTGAGAACAGTTTATTAAAGATGACATCACAGCAAGAACGTGTTTTTAATAGTCTTAATGCGCAACTCGAAGAAGGCTGCTATCATAAAAATCTGATCAACGGTGTAACAGGGAGCGGCAAAACGCTTATTTATGAAAAAATAGCTCAGAAAGCAATCGACAGGCATCAGCAAGTTTTGATTCTTGTACCGGAAATTGCCTTATCGTACCATTTATTTGAACGGCTTAAAGGTTGTTTTGGTGAACGCATCGGTTTATTGCATAGTCAATTGACTGAACGCGAGCGCTATCAAATTTGGAAGCAAGTCGCCGCTCATGAGATTGATGTGGTGCTCGGTCCGAGAAGTGCACTGTTTTTACCCTATAGCGATTTGGGCTTAATCGTAATCGATGAAGAGCACGAAAGCAGTTATAAGCAAAGTGAACCGGACCCAAGGTATCATGCGATTACAGTGGCGGAATATTTAGCAAAAAAACATCAGGCAATTCTGGTGTTAGGTAGTGCGACGCCGTCCATAGACTCATTGTATGATGCAGTTACAAAAAGAAGTACTATTTTCAACTTAACAGAACGTGCCAATCAAGCTGCGCTACCAAGCGTTCATATTGTAGATATGACAGAAGAGCGAAAAATAGGTAATTTTGGTATTTTAAGTGATTCACTGCGAGAGGCCATGTCGCAGGCTTTGGAAAAGAAAGAGCAGATTATTTTACTAATCAATAAGAAGGGGTATTCATCTTCAATTGCATGTCATGAATGTGGTGAAGTGATTCATTGTCCGAAATGTGACATTCCGTTGACCTATTATCAATCAACCAATGAGCTTAAATGTAATTATTGTGAATATCATATGCCGATGGTTGATTGCTGTCCTAGTTGCGGCAGTCATTTTATTGATAAGCATGGGATTGGGACGGAGAGCGTGGAAGAACTTTGCGCGCAGTATTTTCCTAAAGCGAGATTGGCTCGATTGGATGGCCAATCAATGTCGAACAATAAGAAGCGCGAACAGATTTTGAGCCAATATGAACAGCATGAGATTGATATTCTGGTAGGGACGCAATTATTGGCAAAAGGATTGGATTTTAACAATACGACCTGTATCGGCGTCGTTAATGCCGATATTACTTTGAATTTACCAGATTTTAGAAGCGCTGAACGATGCTTTCAACTCATGGTGCAGGTGGCAGGACGTGCCGGTCGAGATCATAAACCGGGAAAAGTGTTTATTCAAACCTATCAGAAAGACCATTATGCGATTAAAGATGCTTGTGAACAGAATATTCATCAATTCTTTTTAGATGAAATTGAGTTTCGAAAGCAGTGGTTATATCCACCAATTGTTCGTTTGTGTCGGATTATTGTATCAGATTATTCCTTAAATGATGTTGAGTATTCAATGAAATCTATCTATAATTATATAGTGAACTTGCCGGTAAAGATGGAAATTATCGGGCCGTCATTTGCACCCTTAAGTAAGAAAAACAATCGTTATCGGATGCATATGATTATAAAAACAACCTGCATCGAAGATGGGCAAGATATGATGCGGGGGTTGCGAGACCATTTAAAAAATCTTGCGGTAAAGAAATCGAGTCGTGTTATTATTGACATCGATCCGGAAAATATTTTGTGATGTAGAAGGAGACTGTTATGGCTAGATATAATGTTGTTGTGACTGGAGATCCTGTGTTAAGAAAAATTTCCCGTCCTGTTAAAGAAGTAAATGATAATATTCGTAAACTTTTGGACAATATGGCAGAAACAATGTATTACTCCAAAGGGGTTGGCTTGGCAGCACCACAGGTTGGCATCAGTAAGCGTGTGGTTGTTGTAGATGTAGGCGACGGTTTATATAAACTTGTTAATCCGGAAATTATTCATTCCAGTGGGCTTCAAGATGGTCCTGAAGGCTGTTTGAGTGTACCGGGGACTGTTGGTGATGTGAAGCGTAGCGAACGTGTCACTGTAAAAGCACTCAATGAAAACAACGAAGAAGTGATTATTGAAGCATCTGGCTTTAAAGCACGTGCTTTTCAGCATGAAATTGACCACTTGAATGGGATTCTTTTTGTTGATAAAGCGAACAATATTGAGGTGATGTAATTTATGAAGTTAATCTATATGGGGACACCGGAGTTTGCGGTGACCATTTTAGAAGGGTTGATTCAGGCAGGACACGACATCGAAGCGGTCTTTACGCAGCCAGATCGCCCGAAAGGTCGTGGCAAGAAATTACAAGCACCACCGGTGGCAGAGTATGCCAAGGAAAATGGTCTGAATTTGTTGCAGCCGGATTCCATTAAAACGCCGGAAATTGAAGAGTTGTTCAAAAGCATTGCTCCGGATGCGGTGATTGTTGCGGCTTACGGTCGCATTATTCCTGATGCATTATTGGCGATTCCGAAGTATGGATTTTTAAACGTGCATGCCTCTCTCTTGCCGAAGTATCGTGGTGCGGCGCCTATTCAATGGGCACTTCGTAATGGGGATGAAAAGACCGGCGTGTGTATTATGCAGTTAGAGAGCGGCCTGGACGAAGGGCCTGTTTATGCACGTGAGGAACTTGTTATTCAAGATGAGTGGAATAAAAAGGACTTGTTTGATGCCCTTGCGGTATTGGGCAATGATTGCTTGTTAAAAACTTTAACGCAGTTAGATGAATTGGAGCCGGTGCCTCAAGATGCCGACCAAGCTACTTATGCGCCAATGTTTGCAAAAGACGATTCTTGCATTGATTTTTCCGATTCTGCTAAAAATATTGTGAATTTACAGCGCTCTTTGATGCCGGATGATAGCATATACACATTTATTAACAATAAAAGAATCTCCTTTAAGAGTGTATCATTTTCTGATAATATAGGAGAAAAGTGTGGCATCCCCGGCACAGTGGCTGAGGTGACAAAGAAAGTATTATCAATCTATACTGGTGATGGTATTTTGCATGTGACTGAAGTTCAACCGGCCGGAAAAAAGGCGATGCCGATTCAGGCGTTTTTAAACGGCAACCCTATGAAAATTGGAGAAAATTTAAATAGGAATTGAGGGTAAGAAATGTTTTACGATATTTCGATGATTGTTTTGATTCCCGGAATGCTTTTGGGAATGTATGCGCAAATGAAGGTGAATTCTACTTACAATCGCTATTCTAGAGTGATGTCTCACAGTGGATATACCGGCGCTCAGTTTGCAAGAAAAATGTTAAACGACAATGGCCTGTATGATGTAACCATTACGCAAGTGAATGGACACCTGAGTGACCACTATGATCCGCGCGCCAATCAAGTGCGCTTATCGTCAGAGGTGTATAATGGAACAAGTATTGCCTCTTTAGGGGTTGCGGCTCACGAAGTCGGACATGCCGTTCAGCATGCAACCAATTATGCACCATTAACCATTCGTAATATGGTTGTGCCAGCAACCAATATCAGCAGCTATATCTACTTCCCGTTGATTTTTTTAGGGATGATCATGAACAGCATGTCCATGATTGAATTAGGAATTTTAGTATTTGGTGTCATTGTCTTCTTCCAATTGATTACTTTGCCTGTGGAATTTAATGCTAGCCGCCGTGCTATTGCGAGCTTAGGCGCGGATCAGATTTTAGATGCAGGCGAATTGACCGGTGCAAAGAAGGTATTGGGTGCCGCTGCATTGACCTATGTCGCAGCATTGGTTGCAGCACTTTCTCAGCTTTTACAATTTCTGTGGATCTTTGGTAACGATGGCGAATGATGCCATAAGAATGAGGTATAAAAATAAATGGAAAATAATGCAAGACAACTTGCCTATGATGTCTTGATCGATATTCAGCAAAACGGAGCCTATGCCAACCTTGCGTTGGACAAGGCTCTTTTGCGTTCAAAATTAAATAAAAGTGACAGACGTTTGGCAACAGAGCTCGTGTATGGTTGCACTAAGATGCAATTGCATCTTGACCAAATCATCAAATCATATTGTGACTTAAAAAAGGTTGATAAGAAAACGCTTCAATTATTGCGTATGGCGGTTTATCAAATGACCTATCTTGAAAAGATTCCGGACCATGCCATTATCAATGAAACAGTTGAGCTTTCAAAAAAAGTGGGACTCCATTCCGATAAGTTTATCAATGGTGTGCTTCGTAGCATGTTGCGGGAAGAGAAGCCTATCAAATGGCCGGATAAAAGAAAGCAACGCAATCAATACATTGCAAAATGGTACAGTTTTCCTCAGTGGCTCATTGACGGCTGGGTAAAGGAATACGGTTTTGCCGACACCGAAAGACTCTGTGAGTATTTTAATAATCCCGCACAAACTTGGATACGTGTAAATACATTAAAAGCAACAGCTGAAGAAATTAAGTCGGTGTTTGAGCATTTGAACATAGAATATGTCCAGCATCCGGCGTTACCGGAAGCGTTTTGCTTAAAATCACTGCAAAAGATTAAACAGTCATCGCTCTTTAAACAAGGTAAAATCATTGTTCAAGACTTAAGTGCTATGCTTCCTGCATTGGTATTAAACCCATCAAAAGGGAACCAAGTGCTAGATATGTGCGCAGCTCCAGGTGGAAAAACCACATATTTGTCTGCTATAATGAACAATAGTGGGAGTATTATGGCTTGTGATTTGCATCCGCACCGCGTAGAATTGATTGAACACAATGTGAAGCGTTTGGGCGTAGAAAATGTGCGTTGTTATGCAGGGGATGCGACTGCTTTGCCGGATGACTGCTACGTCAGATTTGACGCTGTTTTATTAGATGCACCATGCAGTGGTTTGGGTGTATTGAACCGTCGCGCCGATTTAAGATGGCGTATTAGAAAATCGTCTTTGCCGGAAATAGAACAACTGCAAGAACAACTTCTCGATGCGGCTTGTCACTATTTGAAACCACAAGGCACATTGGTTTACAGTACGTGTACTTTAAACAAAAATGAAAACGAGTATCAAATTAAACGTTTCTTGGAAAAACATCCTAACTTTGAATGTGTTCCGTTTGAGTGTTTAGGCGAAACTTGTGAATCCGGACAAAAAACGATTTATCCATATATAGATCAAACAGATGGTTTCTTTATTGCGAAGTTAGTGAGAAAGGAATAATATTGGTGGATATTCGTGCATTAGATTTTGATGAATTGGGTGCGTATTTAACTTCGATTGGAGAACCGAAGTTTCGTTGCAAACAATTTTTTTCATGGCTACACAATCAACAAATTGATGACTTTGAACAAGCGCATAACGTAGGGAAAAAACTATTGGAAGCGCTTGAAAGGGATGACTATCACATCATTAATCCAGAATTAAAGCAGCGCTTTATTTCAAAAGATGGGACTGAAAAGTACCTTTTTGGTCTTGAGGATGCGTCGCTCATTGAATGTGTATTGATGCGTTATCGCGGAGATTTTAGTAAACAGCGCAACACCCTTTGTGTATCCAGTCAAGTAGGGTGCGCAATGAAATGCGCATTTTGTGCAACCGGCAATCAAGGGTTTGAACGTAATCTCTCAGTTGCTGAAATTCTTAGTGAAGTGTACACTGCAAACGGAATTTTAAAAAGCAATGAAAAAAATCAAGAGATTCGTAATATTGTATTCATGGGGATGGGCGAGCCGTTTAATAACTTTGATAATGTGATCAAGTCTATTCAGATTTTATGTCATCCTAATGGGATGAATCTTTCGCCACGCCGTATTACCATTTCTACCTGTGGGGTTGTGCCTAAGCTCATCGATTTTGCGGATTTGAACAGTGATATCGGTTTGGCAATTTCTTTGCATGCGTCTAATAATAAGGACCGTGATGCACTGATGCCTGTTAATCATGCATATCCTCTTGAATCATTGATGGAAGCCTGCAAATATTATCAGGACGTTACGAAAAAAAGAATCAGCTTTGAATACGCGCTCATTGAAAACGTGAATGATCAGAAAAAGCACGTGGATGAATTAAAAGTTTTATTAAAGGACTTGGATTGTCATATCAATGTGATTCCTGTGAATTCTGTAGCCCATAATAAAACACTACTTAGACCGGATAAGGCGCATATAAATCATTTTATTGAAGCGCTTCGCGCCAATGGAATCGGTGCCAGCGTACGTCAAGAAAAAGGTGCAGATATCAATGGCGCATGCGGACAATTGAAAACCAGCTATTACCAATCCAAATAAGAAAGGGTGAAGCCTTTTGATTTACGGAAAAACGCATATTGGTTTGGTGCGTGATACAAACGAAGATGCCATCTTTTACGACGAGGTCAATAATCTTATGATTATTGCTGACGGGATTGGCGGTCATGCTCGTGGTGAAGATGCAAGTAATAAGGCAATCGAAACGCTGAAAGCATTTATCTATAAAAATAATCACGCTTATGGGAATAAAGAGCAGTTGTTATTGGATGGGTTTGTCGAAGCTAATAAGGCTGTGCATAACATTCAAAATGCGTTGCCGGATGGTAAAATCTGCGGAACGACCTTGACATGTACATTGGTTTCGGATGGTATTCTTTATTTTGCGCACGTAGGCGATACACGAATTTACGTATCACGCGGTAAAAAAGATATTGAACAAATTACTTATGACCATACCTATTTGTCCGAATTGGCAAGAAACGATTTCAAGACATTTGTAGAGCTACAAGGAAATACAGTTACACGTGCTAACAATTATTTGACACGTGCCATTGGTCCGGAGCCTTCCGTGGAGGCCCAGGTGGGTCATTTCCGCTTAAAAAGCGAGGATTATATTATTTTGCTCACAGATGGTGTATATCGTTATGTCAAACCCTTTGATGTCCTTCATATTTTGAAAGAATCATCAAGTATTGTGCAGTTTACAAATATCATTTTTGATACAGCCCTAAAAAAAGGCGGTAAAGATAATTTAAGTATTATTATCGGTGTCTTTCAGGAAGGAGGGCAACAAGCATGAATGAGTTACTAGGCGGTCGTTACCAGATTATAAAAAAAATAGGTAGCGGCGGTATGGCCATTGTTTACCTGGCTAAAGACCTTTCCTTGGACAGAAAAGTCGCCATTAAAGTTCTTCGCGACGAATATACCGAAGATAGTACTTTCCGTCGTCACTTTCAAAAAGAAGCGGTAGCGATTGCGCAGCTTTCACATAATAATATTGTAGGAATATATGATATTTTGACCGAGGATGAGAATATGTGCTTGGTCATGGAATATGTAGAAGGTGAAACCCTCAAGGATAAAATAAATCGTGATGGCGCCATTCCTTGGCAACTGGTCGTTAAATATGGGATTCAAATTGCAAATGCATTGTCTTATGCACATGCCAATCAAATTATTCATAAGGACGTAAAAAGTCAGAATATCTTGATTGATAAAGATGATAATGTAAAAATCACTGACTTTGGGATTTCTCAAATGATGAATAATACGACCATTACGCACAACAAAGGCGTATTGGGCTCAGCGCATTATTTTTCTCCGGAACAAGCACGTGGAGAGAAACTTTCCTATCAAACAGATATCTATTCTCTGGGGATTGTTCTCTATGAAATGCTTGTTGGTGAGTTGCCTTTTACAGCAGAGAATCCGGTCAGTGTGGCGTTAAAACATATTCAAGAACCGGCAAAACCGGTACATTCTATTATCCATGATGTTCCGGAAAGTCTCAGTTTTATTGTCTCCAAGTGCTTGGAGAAAAAGCCGGAAAATCGTTTTGCAACGATGCAAGCCTTGTCGCGTGCTTTATCTGGTGTTAAAGCCGGTTCAGCGGGGCGTGCGGAAGCGGCAAAAGATAAGACAATGACAAAAGCGGTGCCAATTACGACGGCTGCAATGGCTGCCGGTGTACCAAAAAAGACGGCGCCTAAAGAGGCGGCAGCTCAAGCAGCGGTAAAAACACCGAAAGATACTGTGGCAAAAAAAGCAGCAGGCGCGGCAACCGTCGCTGCTGCAGCAAAAGCTGCCAAAAATGTTAAAAATAAGAAATTGAAAGAACCAAATTCACAAAAAAAGAAAACCAATTTCTTTGTATTGGCGGTGATTGTGCTCTTGGTTTTGGGGGCAACGATTTTCATAGCGCAAAAAATTGCACCGCCAAGTGAATTGACAGTGCCGGATTTTCGTGGTATGACGTTTGAAGCTGCTGAAAAGATAGCAGATAAGCGTGGATTATATCTTGATGAAGTAGGCAGTGAATATAGCGAAAACTATAATGAAGGCGAAATTATTTCACAGACCCCGGGCGAAGGCACTAATGTGTCTAAAGGAGATACCATTTCCGTTGTGATTAGTAAAGGTTCTCAACAAGCAACTGTACCTGATGTACGAGGTATGACGTTAGAAGAAGCCACAGAGAAATTAGAGGAATGCGATTTGAAAGTTGGGAACGTTATGGAGTCCTATAGCGATACCGTTAAAGCAGGTGAGATTATTTCTCAGGGCTATGAACCGGATGTGAAAATTGATCGCGAGTCTGAAGTGAATTTGGAAATCAGTTTAGGCGAATCTCCATATACCATCGTGCCAAATTGTGTAGGAAGTGACATCAATTCGGCAAAAGCTATGCTTGAAGAAGCAAAACTGAAGGTGGGCAATATTACCTACAAAAAATCTGAAAGTGAAAATAATCTTGTTGTCGAACAAAGCGTTGAATACGGCAGTAAAGTCGATGAATACACTACCGTTGATTTAGTAGTCAGTTCCGGAAAGACTGATGATGACGACGATGATGATGGTGATGCAAAGGCAAAATCTCAACGTATTTCCTTTACAGCACCGTCTACAGGCACCATGGAAATTGTTTTGACTGATAGTCAGGGGACTAGAGTGGTTGATTTGAAAAGTGTGTCTGAGGGTGATTCTATTGCCGGAGTCTATGACTATTATGGACGTGGCGAGTTTGTGATAAAAATTGCCGGTACGGTGATTCAAACCATTCCGGTAAGTTAGGAGTTTGCATGATTGGAAGAGTGTTAAAAAAACATGGTGGCTTTTACAATGTAGCCAACGATGGGAAAATATACGAATGCAAGCTAAGTGGCAAACAAAAATATAAGCAAAAAGATTATATTGTTGCCGGTGATTTTGTTGAATTTGATTTTGATGAAGGCGAAAAAGAGGCGCAGGGATATATTACAGCGATTAGACCACGTGAAAATTATATCCCGCGCCCCGGCATTGCTAATATTGATCAAATTTTGATTGTAGCAGCAATTAAGGAGCCAAGCTATGATTTCTTGCTGCTAGATAAATTGTTAAACATCGCTTTTTATTACAAGTTAAAGCCAACGCTGTGTTTTTCTAAGATGGATTTAGGCACGGAAGAGGACCGTGCTGTGATTGAAGCGTACTATAAGAACACTGGCATCCCGATTTTGTACTTGAGTTATGAAAACACATTGACGGTGCTCGGTAACTATTTGAAAGACAAAACAACGGTTTTAACCGGTAATTCCGGGGTAGGCAAATCTTCAATGATCAATAGACTCTTGGGCAAGGAAGTGCAAACCGTTCAAGATATTAGTATGAAATTAAATCGCGGGAAAAATACGACACGTACAGCCGAATTTTTTTCATACAGTAATGGTTTCATAGTAGATACGCCTGGGTTTAGTGCTTTGGATTTTACACCGGAAATGACAAAGTATGAATTGAAAGATTTATATCCGGAATATGATGAAGTTGCAAATCAATGTCGATTTAATAATTGTGTTCACATCAATGAACCGGATTGTGAAGTAAAGTTAATGCTCGAACAAGAAGCTTTTTCACAAGAACGATATGAAAATTATAAAAAGTTGTATCAAGAGCTTGTAGATCGAGAGAGGATGAGAAAATAGCATGGAAAAAATTACCTTTTCACCATCACTTTTATCAGCGGATTTTTCTAAAATTGCAGAGGAATTAAAAGATATTGAAGCAGCCGGTGCGACTTGGGTGCACTTGGATGTTATGGATGGGATGTTTGTTCCAAATATCACTTTTGGACCGCCGGTGATTAAGGCAATGCGCCCTCACAGTAAAATCTTTTTCGATACACATTTAATGGTGCATGAACCAATTCGATATGTGGACGCTTTTGCGAAGGCAGGGGCAGATTTAATTACTGTTCATAAAGAAGCGGTTAGTGATATTTCGGAAACCATCAAGAAGATTAAAGAAAATAATTGTAAAGTGGGTTTAGCGTACAATCCTGGGACACCTTTAGATGGAATTGAGGCCTATTTGGCTGATGTAGATATGGTGTTGCTAATGAGTGTGAATCCGGGATTTGGTGGACAAAGCTTCATTGATATCACTGATAAATTGCAGAAGCTGGTGTCTTTAAAACAAGAAATGAATCTGTCATTTGATATTCAGGTCGATGGTGGTATTAACACTTCTACCATTGCTTCTGTTGTGGAAAACGGCGCAAATATTATTGTTGCCGGTAGCGCGATTTTTGGTAAAGAAGACAGAAAGCAAGCGATGGATGATTTGCTTGCGGCAATTGATAAATAAGAAGGAGAACTATGAAATTAGCAATTGACGCCATGGGTGGCGATCATGCACCGGAAGCCATTGTAGCGGGTGCCTGTGACGCACTTAAAAAATTTAATTCTATTGAAAAAATGTATTTGGTTGGCGACCAAGAAAAAATTGCAACCTTGATTGATGATAGTGTTAAAGAGCGAATTGAAATTATTCATACTGATGAAGTAATTGGGATGGATGAACATCCGGCTCAGGCTTATCGTCAAAAAAAGAACGCTTCTATTAATGTAGCTTCACGCTTGGTAAAGGATGGAAAAGCTGACGCCATTGTGTCAGCAGGTAGTACCGGTGCGCAATTGGTGGCAGGATTATTTGAAATTGGCCGTTTGCGTGGTATTAAACGTCCTGCAATTGCAGCGCCGCTACCGACTTTAACAGGTGTGAAGGTTTTGCTGGATGCCGGTGCAAATACCGAAGTCTCTGTAAAGAACATTGAACAATTTGCGTTAATGGGGTATTATTTTGCTAAAGTATTAAAAAAAGATAAGCAAAATTTGAAGGTTGCTTTAATTAACAATGGTTCAGAAGAAACGAAGGGGAACACCTTAACCCAAGAAGCGTATCAAGTTTTGAAGGATAACAATAAAATTCCGTTTTATGGAAATTTAGAAGGAAGCGGTGTATTGACTGCTGATGTGGATGTATTGGTTTGCGATGGGTTTACCGGTAATGTTGTTTTGAAAACTTGCGAAGGTGCAGCAAAAGGAATGTTTACTGCATTAAAAGACGCGATAGGGAGCTCTTTCAGATATAAGCTAGGGGGGCTTTTGTTAAAACCTGGCTTAAAAGAAATAATGAATAAATACGATCCAAAGACGGTTGGCGGATCTCCGCTCCTGGGGGTAAACGGTGTAAGCATTGTTTGCCACGGCAATAGCGATCGTGTCGCATTTGCAAATGGAATTAAAATTGCTGTGGATTGTGTAGAGCAGAAGTTAGTCGAACAGATTAAAATGAATGTTTCGGAGGAATAGTTATGGTATTAGATAAGGTAAAAAAAATCGTAGCAAATCAAATGCATATTGCTGTTGATGATGTTCATGACACCACCTCTTTTCGTGATTTAGAAGCAGATTCTCTTGATGTGGTAGAAGTCATCATGGCCGTGGAAAGCGAATTTAGTATTATTTTGCCGGATGAAGTGGTAGAAACCTTTAAAAATGTTAGCGATTTGGCAAAATATATCGAAGAGCAACTAAGATAATTTGTAATCAGTTCATATTTGTGTTATGATAATTTTGTTGGAAAGAGTGGGGCAGCCCACTCTTTCGTGTTTATTGAAAAGGTGGTGAAGATATGAACAACGTTGAAAAATATATTTCCGAGAATTATCATGGCCTTATCAATGATTTTGGATATAGTCTCTACCATGTAGAATATAAAAAAAATCATAAAGAAATTTACTTGAGAATTTTTATTGAACCGTATGAACATTCTTCTGCAATGGATATAGAAGCCTGTGAAAAGGTGAGCCGTGCATGTAGTGATGCGTTTGATAACGATCAACATTTTCCAATCAAAGAGGCGTATATTCTTGAAGTATCTTCTCCGGGGATTGAGCGAGAATTATATATTCCAGAACATTATCAGCGCTATATCGGCGAAAAGGTGCGCGTACGCCTATACAAGAGCATTAACAACAAAAAAGAAATGATTGCAATCCTTAACGCAGCTGATGATCAAGGTATTCAAATCGAAGTTGACGGAGAGGTCATCGATTTAACCTATAAAGAACTTTCTAAGGCGCAATTATATTGCGATTTTTAATTTGAGGTGGATAATGAATAAAGAGTTTATCTTGGCTTTAAAACAATTAGAAAAAGAAAAAGGCATCGATGCTTATATCATTATGGAGGCAATCGAAGCTGCGTTGATTTCTGCGTATAAAAAGAATTATGGTTCATTGATGAATGTAACCGTTCATATGCACCAAGAAACCGGCGATATTGAAGTCTTTGCGACAAAGGAAGTCGTTGAAGATGTTCATTCTCCACAAACAGAAATCTCTATTGATGAAGCCAAACATATCAAATTTGACGTTGAAATCGGCGATTTAATTGAAGTTCCGGAATCTCCTAAGGATTTTGGGCGCATTGCTGCGCAAACTGCTAAACAAGTTGTTGTGCAACGTATCAGAGAAGCTGAACGTGGCATTATCTACGATGAGTTTACCAGTAAAGAATCAGAAATTATTAGCGGAGTGATTGAACGTATCGAATCTGGCTCTTGTTATTTGAAATTAAATAAAGCTGAAGCGGTTTTAACACCTAATGAACAGATTCCGAATGAAGAATACTATGTGAATAAGCGCATCAAAGCGTGCATTTTGGAAGTGAAAAAGGCACCAAAAGGACCGCAGGTTGTTATTTCCAGAACCAATCCTAAGCTTTTATTGAGATTGTTTGAATTGGAAGTGCCGGAAATTAAAGATGGCTACGTGGTTATTAAATCCGTTGCACGCGAAGCTGGGATGCGCTCTAAGATTGCTGTTCAATCTATGAACGAAGACATCGATGCCGTAGGGGCATGTGTAGGTCCGAATGGCTCTCGTGTAAAGACCATTGTTGATGAATTATGCGGCGAAAAAATCGATATTATTAACTGGGATGAATCTCCGGATATTTACATTGCAGAAGCATTGAGTCCATCCTTGGTTATTGATGTTTTGATTGATGAGGAAAATAAAAAGGCTGTCGTTGTTGTGCCGGATAACCAATTGTCATTGGCAATTGGTAAAGAAGGGCAAAATGCACGCCTAGCTGCAAAATTAACCAACTGGAAGATTGATATTAAGAACCAATCTCAAGCGGATGAGCAAGGCATCGAATATAACTATATTTTCTGCGACGAAGAACAGTGTAATGGTGATGTGAATGCCTAAAAAACCTATTTTAAGGTCCTGCGCAATTTGCAGAGAAAAGAAAGAAAAAAAAGAATTACTTCGTATTGTACGTTTACCGGATGGTTCTGTAGAAGTGGACCCGACCGGTAAGATGCCTGGTCGTGGTGCCTATATTTGTAAAGATGAAAAGTGTATTAAGAATGCACAGAAACATCATCGATTGGATAGCGCATTAAAAACAGCGGTACCAGATGATGTTTACGAACAGGCTATGGGGTATAGTCAAAATGAGCAATGATTCACAAAAAATCTATACTTATTTAGGTTTTGCGGCAAGAGCGAAGAAAGCGAAAGCTGGCGAACAAGCAGCGCTAGCGCATTTAAAGAAGCAAGATGTATACCTTTTGGTAATTTCGGAAACAGCGCAACCAAAAGCAATCGAACGTTGGCAGCGCCGTGCAGAGCAATACCATGTGCCATATATCATATTTGGCAGCCAAGAGGAGCTTGGAAGAGCAATAGGCTCATCCTATAAGACCATCATTGCTTTAACGGATGAAAAATTAGCAGATGCAATACTCTTATGTAATGGAGGTGCTCTATGGGAAAAATAAGAATTTATGAGTTGGCAAAGGAATTACATCAAGATTCTAAAACCATCATCGGCCAATTAAAGCAGATGGATGTGAATGTGAGCAATCACATGAGTACGATTGATTCAGAAAGTGCCGATAAGATTCGTGCACTGTGTAATAATCAAGCACAATCCGGAAATAGTGCGAAGGAGGAGACGGCTATTAAGGAGTCAACTTCTAAAAAAGAAACTCAAAAGAATGCGCATCAGGACAGCGTGCAACATTCAAAAGAAAAAGATGAACGTCCAGCAGATCACGGTAAACAAGAAAAGGGCGGAAATGCGCATAAAAATGATGCGCAAGCAAATCACAAGAATAACAATAAGAAACCAGCGAAGAATAAAGCCCAATTTTCTAATCAAGATGATGAATACAACGGTTCCGGTAAAAAGAATCGCGACAATCGTAATCATTTTGGTAAGGGTAATAAGAATAGAAATAAGAAAAATAAAAAACAACAAGCGCCTCAAAAGGAAGTAAGAGATTTTGCTGAAGTACAACATCATGTTGTAATGGAACAAATGATTACTGTTCAAGACTTGGCGAAACAATTGGGGAAAAAAGCCTCCGAAGTTATTATGAAATTAATGTCTTTGGGTGTTATGGCAACGATGAACCAAGAACTTGATTTTGAAACGGCTTCTATTATTGTAGAAGAATACGGTGCGACCATCGAATTAAAGCAAACGATGGAAGAAAACCTTTTAAGCGAAAACGAAGAAGAAGATCGTCCGGAAGACTTAGTGACTCGTCCTCCGGTTGTTACCATCATGGGGCACGTTGACCATGGTAAAACGTCTTTGCTTGACCAAATCAGAAATTCCAGCGTTACTTCTACTGAAGCCGGCGGGATTACTCAACATATTGGTGCATATCAAGTCACTATCAATGGTCAAAAGATTACCTTTTTGGATACACCTGGGCACGAAGCGTTTACTGCAATGCGTGCTCGTGGGGCACAAGTTACCGATATTGCTATCTTAGTTGTTGCGGCTGATGACGGTGTTATGCCACAAACCATTGAAGCAATTGACCACGCAAAGGCAGCCGGCGTGCCAATTATTGTTGCCATCAATAAAATTGACAAGCCGGATTCCAACCCGGATAACGTTAAAACAGAACTGAGCCAATATGGTTTGATTTCTGAAGAATGGGGCGGCGATACCATCATGGTACCTGTATCCGCTAAGAAAAATATCGGGATTAACGATCTCTTGGAAATGATTCTTCTTGTTGCTGAAATGGAAGACTTGAAGGCAAATCCAAAACGTAGTGCACGTGGTAAGGTTGTTGAATCCAAGTTGGATAAAAACCGTGGGGCTACCGCAACCTTGTTGGTACAAAACGGGACCTTGCACAATGGGGATTTCTTGATTGTAGGTTCTACCCAAGGGCGTATTCGTGCCATGTTTGACTATCATGGTAAACCAATTGCAAAGGCTGGTCCTTCTGTTCCTGCTGAAATCTTGGGCTTAAATGATGTACCGGCAGCTGGGGACGATTTTGTTGTGGTAGCAAATGAACGTCTTGCGAAGCAAGTAGCAGAACAACGTTCTCAAGAAAAGCATCTTAAGGAAATCTCTCGTGGTACGAAGGTATCCCTGGAAGATTTGTTTACTCAAATTCAACAAGGGGATGTTCAAGAGCTGAATATTGTTTTGAAAGCTGACACCCAAGGCTCAATCGAAGCTATCAAACAATCTCTTGAAAAATTGAGTACCGATGAAGTTCGTGTTAATATCATTCGCACTGCTGTTGGTGGGATTCGCGAAACCGACGTCAGCTTAGCAATGGCATCTAATGCGATTATTATCGGCTTTAATGTTCGTCCTGACGTAAACGCAAAGCGTTTGTCCGAAAAAGAACAAGTTGATGTGAAGACCTACAGCATCATTTATGAAGCAATTGATGATGTAAAAGCTGCAATGAGCGGTTTGTTGGCACCGGATATTAAAGAAAACGAACTCGGTCAAGCTGAAATTCGTTCGATTATTAAAGTGCCAAAGGTTGGGAATATTGCGGGTTGCTATGTTACCGACGGTAAGATTACTCGTCATAGCAAAATCCGTGTATTGCGTGACGGCATTGTTATTTACGACGGTGAAATCGCATCTTTGAAGCGCTTCAAAGACGATGTCAAAGAAGTGGCAAGTGGTTATGAATGCGGTATTAGTCTTGAAAAATACAATGACTTTAAAGAAGGGGATATTTTAGAAGCGTATATCCTCGAAGAAGTAAAGCGTGAATTATAATAGGAGTCGCTTATGTCTAAAAGAAATTTTCGTTTAGCAGGTGAAATTAAGCGTGATTTAACTGAGATTTTTGCAAATGAAATCAAAGACCCACACATCGACTCTATGGTGAGTGTGACTGATGTTGAAGTGTCTAATGATTTGAGTTATGCAAGAATCTATGTGAGTAAGCTTGGTTCACAGCGTGACCGTGAAGCTTTACTGGATGCTCTGACAAAAGCCAATGGATTTATTCGCTCTGCACTGAGTCAACGATTGAAAATTAGAAAAGTGCCTGAGTTGCGCTTTTTCTTAGATGATTCGTTGGAATATGGTGCTAAGATTGAAAAACTTCTTAGTGAGCTGGGAGATTGACCGGTGCAAAGAGTATTTGATTTTTTAAAAGCGAACAATGTAAAAAACATCGCCATCTTTTCTCATGTTAGAGGAGATGGCGATTGTTTAGGTGCTCAAACGGGTTTGGCAAATGTTTTGGTACAAGCAGGTTATCATGTTTGTATGTATAATCAAGATGTGCTTTCTCAAAACTACTCATTTTTAAATAATTTTTCTGAAATAAACTTGTTTGACGAGCGGTCTCAGGAACCGGATGTTTGTATTGCAGTGGATTGCGCTTCTTTTGAACGTATTGGTCTCGCAGATGAATTGTTATCAAAGTATTTGTGGTTGAATATCGATCATCATATAAGTAATACAATGTATGGTACCTTGAACATTGTTGATGGAAATGCCTCATCAACGTGTGAAATATTAACTTCCATGTTGGTTGATGCGGATGTTTGTTTATCTCGAGACGCTGCGACCTCTTTGTATAGTGGGATTAGTACAGATACCGGCTCTTTCTTGTATCCAAATGCATCGGCAAAGACTTTCAAGTTGGCTGCTATGCTTCTTGAAGCCGGCGCGGATAAAAGTTTGGTGCAAATGAATGTTTTTGAGAATACAAGCCGTAAGCAGATTGAAATCTATAAATATTTATATACCAATATTTGCTATGATATGAATGATCAAGTGGCGTATTGTGTGTTTAACAATGAAACCATGCAAGCGATGAATACAACTTCTGCTGATTTTGAAGGCGTTGTTACACTGATTAAAGAAATTCAAGGCGTTGAGCTGGCTATTCTCATAACCGAATTGAAGCCAGGTCAAAGTAAAATCAGCATGCGAACCAAAGAATTTTTCGACGCCAACAAGTGCTGTCAAAAGTTTGGTGGCGGCGGCCATGTTCGTGCGTCGGGTGCCTCCTTGGCGGAGTCGCCTGAAAAAACCGTCGAACAAGTATTGGTGGAAGTAAGAAAGCAATGGGAGGAATCCGGATATGCCAAATAGTGGTATTTTATTGGTGGATAAACCAACAGATATGACCTCACATGATTTGGTGAATATTGCTCGTAAGGTATTTCATACCAAAAAAGTTGGGCACAACGGTACATTGGATCCAGATGCAACTGGTGTTATGGTACTATGTATAAATCAAGCGACAAGATTAAATGAATATTTGGTAGCTGATGATAAATTTTATCGTGCGACGATTAGATTTGGTCAAGAAACAAACACTCAGGATATTTCCGGTGAAGTGACGAGAGAATGTGAAAAGCCGTTAGCAGATATAGATGGGTTCAAAGAAGTACTGAAATCGTTTATTGGCGTTCAGGAACAAACGCCGCCGATGTATTCTGCGATAAAAAAAGACGGTAAACCTCTTTATAAGTATGCGCGTGAAGGGATTGATATCGGAGAAATCCCAAAACGTCAAATCGAAGTATTTTCTATTGAATGCATTGCTTACTCATGCGATGAAGCTATCATTGATGTTCATTGTAGCAAAGGAACATATATCAGAACTTTGTGCCAGGATGTCGCTCGTGCTTTAGAAAGTTGTGGCTGCATGGCTGCATTGCGAAGAACGAAAGCTGGCGCCTTCGATATTGCACAGTGTCATTCTGTTGAGGAATTAAAGGCGGCGGATTTTCCGTATGAGTTATTAGTACCGATGGTTCAGGCAGTGCCGTTTCAGAAGTCTGTTATTTCAACAGAAGCTGTTTTTAAAGATTTGATGAATGGTAAAAAAATACCTTTTAACGGGGAGTGCGATGCTATTCCTGAAGAAGGGCAATTGTGTCAAGCTGTTTATCAAAATGAATTGGTAGCCATTGGGCGCTATGAGAATAAAATGTTCGTACCTAAAAAAGTATTTCATCTATGAGAGGTTTATAGACATTGATTGTACATAACGGAACTAAAGGGATTGAAAATAAAAGACGCGTCGTTGTTTTGGGAAACTTTGATGGTATTCATATTGGGCATCAAAAGCTGATTAAACAAGGATTGCAGTTGGCGAAAGAAAAAGATGCTTCATTAACGATTTTTACTTTCTATCCACAGTGGCAAGCGTTGAATAAGTCTGATTTCAAATATTTGTTGTCTCAATCAGATAAAATGGCAATGCTTGAAAAAATAGGCGTGGATGAAGTGATTACTCAAGCATGTGATGCAGACTTTTCAAGTATTACGCCGATGGCTTTTATTGAAGATGTTTTGCTTGACGCGTTGAATGTGTGCGGCGTTGTGGTAGGGTTTAACTACTCTTTTGGGTATAAAGCAGAAGGAACGCCGGAACTTTTACGTGATGTATTGACCCCTCGAGGCGTTACTGTGCATATTGAGCCGCCGTTTCAATATGCGGAGAATATTGTAAGCAGCTCGTTGATTCGCAGGCAGGTTCGCGCCGGGAATATGCTTTTAGTACGAGAATTACTGGGATATTCTTATCACTTGTGTGGAGAAGTGGTGCCAGGGGCGCAAAATGGTCGTAAAATGAATTTTCCGACCGCTAATATTGATTATGACGAATCGCTGATGTTGCCATCTTTAGGGGTGTATGCAGCAAAAGCATGGCTAGTGGATGAACCGGAAAAAAAATATAATGGCGTTTTAAATATTGGTACTCGACCAACTGTAGATGATTCCGAAAAAATTACCGTAGAAGTTCATATGCTTGATTTTGATCAACAAATTTACGGAAAGCAGTTGTGTGTTGAAGTACATCACTTCTTACGTCATATCTCAAAGTTTAAGAATTTATCGGAGCTTAAACTGACTATTTCGATGGATGTTGTAAATGCGAAAAAATTCTTCGAGAAGGAAAGTTAAGGCTTGTATTAGACGTACAAAAAATATATAATATTATTGTTATGGTCCGCTGCTCAGTCATCTGCAACTCCGGCGGTGACTTAGGAGTCGGATAATTATAAATCTAGGAGGAAACAAAAAATGGCAATTGATGCAGCTAAGAAATCCGAAATTATCGAACAGTACAAATTACATGATGGCGACACTGGGTCCCCAGAAGTGCAAATCGCGCTTTTGACCTATCGCATCCAATATTTGACTGAACACTTAAAGACCAACAAGAAAGACCACCATTCCCGTCGTGGCCTCTTGAAGATGGTTGGTCATCGTAGAGCCCTTTTGGATTACTTGATGGATAACGATATCGAACGTTATCGTAACATTGTTAGTAAGCTCGGCTTGCGTCGATAATTTACTATGCTTACAAAGATGCTTGAGGATATTTTTCAAGCATCTTTTTTTTCAATTTCAGTTTGTTACATGTAGAAACATGAATATTATGATTTAAAGAGAGGTAGCAATGGATACTATTATTAAAAAAAGTATGCTTCTTGCTGGCCGTGAGTTAAGTTTGGAAACAGGACATTTGGCAAAACAAGCTAATGGGGCAGTGCTTGTTCGTTATGGCGACACTGTGGTTCTTGTTACCGCTACCACCAGTAAAGAACCTCGAGAAGGAGTAGATTTCTTCCCGCTTACTGTAGATTATGAAGAAAAAATGTACTCTGTTGGGAAAATTCCTGGCGGTTTCTTGCGTCGTGAAGGTCGTGCAACTGAAGCAGGGACCTTGTCTGCGCGTTTAATTGACAGACCAATTCGTCCGTTATTCCCAAAGGGTTACAGAAATGATGTGCAAATTGTTGCAACAGTGCTTTCTGTAGAACCTGATAACGAACCTGATATGTGTGCAATGATTGGTGCGTCTGCTGCATTGCATTTGTCTAACGCGCCATTTATGGGGCCAATCGCCGGTGTCAGCGTGGGCTTGGTTGACGGTGATTTTATCATCAACCCTAATGTAGAACAACGCGAAAAGACTTTGTTGCATTTATCTGTGGCAGGGACTGCAGATGCAATTATGATGGTTGAAGCTGGTGCAAAGGAAGTACCGGAAGATACCATTCTTGATGCGATTATGTTTGGCCACGAAGAAATTCAACGTGTCGTTGCAATGATTGAAGAATTCCGTGCGGAAGCATTGGAAGCCGGCATTGCACAAGAAAAATATGAACCGGAAGTGGTTGAGCTTCCTGCTGAATTGGTTGCTGACGTAGAAGCCCAAGCAAAGGCTAATTTGCGTGAAGCGTTGCAAATCATCAACAAGCAAAAGCGTGATGAAGCGGTTAGCGAAGTGAAGGATCAAGCTGTTGAAGCATTGATTGAAAAATACCCTGAACAAGAAGCTGATTTGCGTGCGTCTTTAGATGCGTTGATGAAGCAAATCGTTCGTCAATTGATTACTTTGGAACACAAGCGTCCTGACGGCCGTGCAGTGACTGAAGTCCGTCCTTTGACTTGCGAAGTGGACTTGTTGCCACGTACTCATGGTAGTGCGGTGTTTACCCGTGGGCAAACTCAGATTATGTCTGTAACCACCTTAGGGTCTTTGCGTGACAACCAATTATTGGATGGTCTTGAACAAGAAGAATCCAGAAGATATTTGCATCACTACAACTTCCCTCCATATAGTGTAGGGGAAACTCGTCCAATGCGTGGGCCTGGTCGTCGCGAAATTGGTCACGGTGCATTGGCTAGACGTGCATTGGAACCTGTTATTCCAAGTGAAGAAGAATTCCCATACACCATTCGTGTGGTTTCCGAAGCCATCGAATCCAATGGCTCTACTTCTATGGGGAGCGTTTGTGGGAGTACCTTGTCCTTGATGGCTGCTGGTGTTCCAATTAAGAAACCTGTTAGCGGTGTCGCAATGGGCTTAATTCGCGAAGGCGATGAATTCGTTGTTTTGACTGACCTTCAAGGTCTCGAAGACGCGTTGGGCGATATGGACTTTAAGGTTGCAGGGACTGTAGATGGTGTAACTGCTATTCAAATGGACATTAAGATTTCCGGTATTAGCAAAGCCATCTTGAAGCAAGCACTTGCACAAGCATACGAAGGCCGTATGTTCATCATGGATGCTATGATGAAGGCAATTGATGAACCTCGCAAAGAATTGTCTCCATACGCACCACGTGTGGAACAAATGAAGATTGACGTTGATAAGATTAAGGATGTTATCGGCAGTGGTGGTAAAACCATTAAGAAGATTATTGAATTGACCGGCGTTGAAATTGATGTTGAAGAAACCGGTGTTATTCATGTTCTGTCTGCAGACGCTGAAGCTTGCCAACGTGCTATGAAGATGATTGAGGACATTGTAAAAGAACCTGAAGTGGGTGAAATCTACGAAGGTAAGGTTGTTAAGATCATGGAATTCGGTGCATTCGTTAACATCTTGCCTGGCAAGGATGGTTTGGTCCATATTTCTCAACTCGCTAAGGAACGCGTGAAAAAGGTAGAAGACGTGGTTAGCGTTGGTGATACTGTACGTGTGAAAGTAAGCGAAATTGATAAGCAAGGTCGCATCAATTTGTCTATGAAGGCGCTTTTATAAGAGAGATGCCTCAGATATTGCTTAATTGAATGAGTTTATATAGAAGCCGTTCTCCAAATGGAGAACGGCTTTTGTTTGTGGGTCGTGACCCTGTTGAGCGCGCGAGAGCGCGTGAAATAAAAAACCACCCGCTATGCGGGTGGAGTCAAGGCGTTATACGCAAAAACACTCCTTCCAGTATAATGTAAGTGTTCAGGTTACATTGCTAAATGGAAGGAGTGTTTTTATGGCTAATCAAACAAATAGTCTTTCACATACAAAATGGATGTGTAAGTATCATATTGTTTTCACGCCTAAGTATAGACGAAAAATCATTTACAATCAATATCGAGAAAGTTTGCGTGAAATCATTAAATTGCTATGTAAATATAAAGGTTTAGAAATTTTGGAAGGTCATTTAATGCCAGACCATGTACATCTTGTGCTAAGCATTCCGCCGAAGTTGAGTGTATCTGCCTTTATGGGATATCTCAAGGGGAAGAGTGCATTAATGATGTTCGAAAGACATGCTAACTTGAAATACAAATTTGGCAATAGAAAGTTTTGGGCAGAAGGTTACTATGTAAGCACGGTTGGTCTAAATGAGGCAACAGTGCGTAAGTACGTAAGAGAACAAGAAATGCATGATCAAGCAATAGATAAGCTGAGTGTGAGAGAATACGAAGATCCGTTTACACGGTAACCAAAGTTTAGCCCCTTTGTGGGGCTGAGTTAAAGCGGCAAAGGCAATGCGCCTGAACATAAGTGAAGGCGAGCGCCTTGAGGCGCCCGCCTTTCTCATGGGCTTATAGCCCCAGAGCAAACCACCCTTTTGAAGGGTGGTTATGATTATTTCAAATATAATGTTGAATTTCTATAAGAAAACAAAAGTTTATGGTTGACAGACATGCAATAAAAGATTAGTATAGGAGATGTCTTCTCGACGTAACATTGTCGATGAGTCGGGGACAATTGATGTGAAAATTCGTCTTTGATTTGTGGATGGTCTTATTGGGAGAGGCTGGATTACAATTGAATATAGCAGATGAAATTCTTAGGGGAATGGCGAAAGCCTGCCGAAGGAGTAAAACTCTCAGGCGTCTGTTGGCAGATGGGGACTAAGAATGGATGTAACTCTGGAGAAGCCCATTCAATTGGGGACCGAAGGTGCAAGGCTAGTGATGCCGAATCTCTCAGGTAAAAGTACGGAGCTAAAGAATCGCGGACATGCATGTGTTTGCTTTCTTTAGGACGAAAACTTCTTCGGAGCAGCTAATTTAGTTGTTCCGTTTATTATTTTTAGGGGGAATTAAAAAAATGGTAGAATCTTTAGAAGCGTTTTTATTGCCGATTGCTCAGACGATCAACACTTATTTGTCCAATTATATTTTGGTATTTTTGTTATTGGGTGTTGGTCTTTGGTACACTATTAAAACGCGTTTTATTCAAATTCGTTGCTTTGGCGAAGGGATGAAAAATGTGTTTGGCAATTTGTCCTTGCGTGGTGGTAAGCAAGCCTCTGGGATGAGTTCCTTCCAAGCACTTGCAACTGCTATCGCGGCGCAAGTTGGTACCGGTAACATTGTTGGTGCATCCGGTGCAATTTTAGTTGGGGGTCCTGGTGCAATCTTCTGGATGTGGCTTATTGCTTTCTTTGGGATGGCAACTGTCTATGCGGAAGCTACGCTTGCTATTAAAACTCGTCAAATTGACCAAGACGGGAATATCAAGGGGGGGCCTGTTTACTACATCCGCGAAGCCTTCAAGGGTGGTTTTGGTAAATTCATGGCAGGGTTCTTTGCGATTGCCATCACCTTAGCACTCGGTTTTATGGGCTGCATGGTTCAAGCAAACTCTATTGGTTCTACTTTTAATACTGCATTTGCAATTCCAAGCTGGATTGTTGGTGCAATCCTTGTTGTATTCTGTGCCGTTATTTTCTTTGGCGGTGTTCATCGCTTAGCATCTGTTGTAGAAAAACTTGTTCCTATCATGGCTGCTATTTTCTTGGGTGGCGCTCTTGTTGTATTGATTGCAAGATATCAATATATTCCAGAAACCTTTGGTATGATTTTCACCTATGCATTCCATCCGGAAGCTATTATTGGTGGGGGCTTTGGTTTTGCTATTAAAGAAGCAATTAGTCAAGGGGCAAAGCGTGGTCTCTTCTCCAATGAAGCGGGTATGGGTTCTACTCCACACGCGCACGCACAAGCAAATGTTAAGAATCCTCATGAACAAGGTGTTGTAGCAATGATTGGGGTATTCATCGATACCTTCGTTGTATTGACCTTGAATGCATTGGTTATCATTTCTACTTTGTACACTGCTGATGGTCCTCTCCATGAATGTGGCGCTGCTGCAGCCTTGAGCGATACTTTGAACAAGACCAATCTTGCACAAACTGCTTTTGGTGTCGTGTTTGGCGAGCAATTCGGCAATATCTTCGTAGCAATCTGCCTCTTGTTCTTTGCATTCTCTACTATCTTAAGCTGGAACCTGTTTGGTAAGATTAATGTGAGCTACTTGTTTGGTGACAAAGCGGTACCTGTTTATTGCATCATTGCCTTGGTATTTATCTTCGTTGGGACCTTGGTATCTAACGATCTCGTTTGGGAATTGACCGACATGTTTAATAACCTTATGGTAATTCCTAACACCTTGGCGCTCTTTGCATTGACCGGTGTTGTTGTAGCATCTGCTAAGAAGTATAGCCATCGTTCTAAGTAAGACATATAAAAAACTGTGACCGATTTAGGTCACAGTTTTTTTATTGCAAGTAAAAAGAGAAGCGCGAGGCGCTTCTCTTTATTGATTAAAATTTCAAAGTAGCAAAAAGGTCGTCCATGGTTTCTGCACGACGAATCATTTGTACAGAATGGTCTTCGTTTAAGAGCAATTCTGCGGAGCGCAATTTTGCGTTGTAGTTGAAGCCCATGGAGTGACCGTGGGCACCTGCATCGTGAATAACGAGAATATCGCCTTCTTCGATGGCTGGAAGTTCACGTTGGATAGCGAACTTGTCGCAGTTTTCGCAGAGGCTGCCTACCACGTCGTAAACATGATCAGCCGGTGCGTTTTCTTTACCGAGAACGGTGATGTGGTGGTATGCACCATACATCCCAGGACGCATGAGGTTTGCCATGCTTGCATCAACACCGATGTAATTGCGATAGGTATCTTTGTGATGGATGGCTTTGGTTACCAAGTAACCGTAAGGACCGGTGACCATACGACCGCATTCAAGCATAATCTTGAGTGGTGCAAGTCCAGCTGGAACGATGATGTCTTCATACATTTTCTTTACAAGACTGGATACATATTCAAGGTCCATTGGTTCTTGTTCTGGCTTGTAAGGGATACCGATACCACCGCCAAGGTCTACGAAGGAAACGCGTACGCCGGTTTCTTTATAAATGTCTACGATAAGCTCGAACATCATTTTTGCGGTTTCGGCAAAATATTCAGGGTTAAGCTCGTTGGAAACGACCATGGTATGAAGACCGAACTTTTCGCAGCCTTTTTCTTTGCAGAGGGCGTAGGCTTCAATGATTTGGTCTTTGGTTAAACCGTATTTTGCTTCTTCAGGTTTACCGATTAATTCGTTACCATCGCGCAATGGTCCTGGATTGTAACGGAAAGAAATGGTCTTAGGCAGTTGATGCTTGCGCTCAATGTATTCAATATGGCTAATATCATCCAAGTTTAAGATAGCGCCAAGTTTTAATGCGTAATCATATTCTTCCATAGGTGTGTTGTTGCTGGAGAACATAATGTCTTCACCAACAATACCCACTTGTTCGGAGAGAACCAATTCAGGAAGGGAGCTACAGTCAGTTCCGAGCCCTTCTTCTTTGAAGATTTTTAAAAGGGTTGGGTTGGGTGTTGCCTTTACTGCAAAATATTCTTTGAATTCCGGTGCCCAGCTAAAGGCTGCTTGCAGGCGACGGATATTGTCTACGATTGCTTTTTTGTCATAAATGTGAAATGGAGTAGGGTAAGTTTCGATAATCTTTTCCATTTCCTCTTTGGAAAAAGGAACAGTTTTATTAGACATGCTATTGCCTCCTATAATAAAGATAAAATTAGAATAAATGAATCTATGAATTGTGTCAAGTTATAGAATGTCATCATGAGCCAAATAATGGCATAATCATTCATTTTTTTAACAATACAATAGGATGCCAAAATCTTGTTGTTAATAATAGGTTTAGCGAATTTTTTTAGAAAAGAGATTGAAAATACATGTATAATCATTCAAGTGATTGTATATAATAGTGAAGGCTGATAAGAGTGTTGTAAAGTTTTGACGAGGGTGCGGGAGCATGCTATACTAACAGGTAGTCTAAAGTTTTGGATGAAAATGAAAAATGAACTATTCGTTATGGATGAAGATAGAGAGCAGGTGATATTTTGAGCGAAGCTGAAGAAAAACAAAAGACAAGTATTTTTAAGGAGTACATTCTGCCGGTATTTATTGCATTGGCTATTGTGTTTGTAATAAGAACATTCTTTTTAGGAATGTTTTATGTGCCAAGTGAATCAATGGTGCCGACCTTAGAAATCAATGATCATGTGGCTGTTACGAAACTCTCCTATAAAATGCATGAACCAGAACGCGGTGATGTTGTAGTCTTTAAGTATCCGCCAAATGAGGAACAGGGGCTTAAAGAGGTCGATTATGTAAAGCGTTTAATTGGCCTTCCGGGCGAGACCTTAGAAATTAAAAATAACACGGTGTTTATTGATGGCACGCCATTAAAGGAAACGTATCTTAATGAAGGAACAAATATGCCGGATTATGGTCCTATCACAATCCCAGAGGGGGAATATTTTATGATGGGCGATAATCGTAACAATTCGAGTGACAGTCGCGCTTGGGGTTTTGTTCCTGAAGAATATTTGATTGGGAAGGCGCAATTTATTTACTGGCCGTTTGCCCACATAGGAGGTTTGAATTAATGGATATTCAATGGTTTCCTGGCCATATGGCCAAAGCAAGACGTGTTATTGAAGAAGAACTACGTTTGGTGGACGTGGTGATTGAATTGGTAGATGCACGTATTCCGGAAAGCAGCCGCAATCCTCTATTGGGGCAAATTATTGGAAATAAACGTCCACGCCTCATTATTTTAAATAAGGCTGATTTGGCCGATCCAGATCGCACTCAGTATTGGATTAAAAAATATACAAATAATAAAAACTTGGCGATTTCCGTAAATTCTACAAGTGGTCGTAAGAAGTTGATTCAATCCGTTGTTGAAGCCTTACATTCTTTAACAGAAGCTAAACGTCAACGTTATCTTGAAAAAGGCGCTACAAATGTTCCGATTCGCGTTATGGTAGTAGGCATTCCTAATGTAGGGAAAAGTACATTTATCAATATGCTTCTTGGAAAAGGCGTTGCAACGACCGGCAATAAGCCAGGGGTGACGAAAGGTAAGCAATGGGTTCGATTGACCGATGACATTGAGCTTTTAGATACGCCTGGGATGCTTTGGCATAAGTTTGAAGACCAAGAAGTCGGTTATAAGCTGGCGATGACAGGTGCTATTAGCGATGAGGTTTTTGTTTGGGAAGAAATTGCTTTTCGTTTCTTGAAAATCGTTCAAGAAAAATATCCGAATCAATTGGCGGAACGCTATGAGCTAGTGCCGGAAGAAGTGGGTGCAATGGATACCTACGAAATGATGCAAACCATTGGACGAAAGCGTGGCGCAATCGTTCGAGGAAATAAGGTGGACGACCTTAAGACCTCTCATATTATCATTAAAGATTTTAGAGATAATAAGATTGGTCGCATTACTTTGGAATAGGGGAGAGAGTCGAAGCGTGTTATTGCAAGATTTAATGAAAGATTATCAAGCGTATGATGCAAAGAAAGTCCTATTAAACGGTTGGGTACGTACAGTACGTAAATCGAAAGAATTCGGCTTCATTGAATTAAATGATGGGACCACTTTGAAAAATGTGCAATTGGTATATGGTAATGAGCTGGAAAACTTCGAAGCCATTGGCCATTTGACGGTAGGGAGTGCATTGCATTGCGAAGGGTTTGTGAAGTGCACCGAAGGCGGAAAACAAGATTTTGAAATTCAAGTAACCGAGTTAGAGATTTTAAACCAAGCACCTTCTGAGTATCCTTTGCAAAAGAAACGACACACATTCGAGTATCTGCGTACACAAGCACATTTGCGTCCACGCACCAATACGTTTTCTGCGGTATTTAGAATGCGTTCAGTGATGGCTTATGCGGTACATCAATTTTTCCAAGAACGAGGGTTTGTTTATACCCATACCCCGATTATTACCGCCAGTGATGCGGAAGGTGCTGGGGAAATGTTTGGTATATCCGCAGGGGATGATAAAGAATTTTTTGGTCGTCCAGCAAATTTATCGGTGAGCGGACAACTTAATGCCGAAGCCTATGCCCTCGCATTTCAAAATGTGTATACCTTTGGTCCAACTTTCCGTGCTGAAAATTCAAATACGACCCGTCATGCAGCTGAATTTTGGATGATCGAGCCGGAAATTGCATTTGCAAATTTGCAAGACGATATTCAACTTGCGGAAGATTTTATCAAGTTTATGATTGAAAGTGCGTTCAATCGCTTGCCGGATGAAATGGATTTCTTTGACCAACGCATTGAAAAAGGATTAATTGCCCGTTTGGATGCAATAAAGAATGCAGAATTTGTAAGAATGAATTATACTGAAGCTGTGGACTTGCTTTTGAAGTCCAATAAAAAATTTGATTACCCAGTGGAATGGGGCATTGACTTACAAAGCGAACACGAACGTTTCTTAACGGAAGAAATCATCAAGGGGCCTGTGTTCCTGACTGATTATCCGAAGGACATTAAAGCCTTTTACATGCGCATGAACGATGATGAAAAAACGGTTGCAGCAGTTGATTTGTTGGTACCGGGCATCGGCGAAATCATTGGAGGCAGTCAACGTGAGGAACGTGTGGATCATTTGATTGCACGCATGGAACAATTAGGCATGGACACCAATGCGTATGATTGGTACTTAGATTTACGTCGTTTTGGTGGCGTAGAGCATGCCGGTTTTGGTGTTGGCTTTGAAAGATTGTTAATGTATCTAAGCGGAATGAGCAACATTAGAGATGTGATTCCGTTTCCACGCACACCAGGTTCAATTTTATTCTAAGGAGTAGATATTATGGCTAAAGACGCAACTTTTGATATTGTTTCTGAAGTAAATATGGCGGAAGTAACCAATGCTGTCAATCAAGCTGAAAAGGAAATCAGCCAACGCTATGACTTCAAGGGTGTAAATACTGAAATTGTTCTCGAAAACAACGGTTTAAAGATTACCACCGGTGATGATATGCACTTAAAGAGTGTGGTGGATATTCTTCAATCTAAATTTATCAAACGTCAAGTTCCTATTGACAATCTTGAATACGGCAAAGTGGAAGCTGCTGCCGGCGGTAGTGTGCGCCAAATGGTGACCATTAAGCAAGGGATTGAAAAAGATTTAGCAAAGAAAATTTCTAAGGATATTAAGGACAGTAAACTTAAAGTACAAACCCAGTATATGGATGATAAAATTCGTGTAAGCGGGAAGAAAATTGACGATTTGCAAGCGGTAATTGCTAATTTGAAGAACAACGATTACGGTATTAGTTTGCAATTTAATAATTTCAGATCTTAGTAAACAGAGGACAAGGCTTCTTTTTTTTGAAGAGGCCTTGTCCTTTTGCGATATTATAGTAGTAGGCGTGCCACAAAACTTATCATTATTAAGACTCATAATTCGTTATTTTGTGTTGCAAATTGTTCAATTATGAGTCATAATAATATTATGCGAGAGCGAAAGGAGGAGAAGTCTTATTCGACTCAATGAAAAACAACTTCAAATTCTGGATATTGTGAAAGCACAGAGTCCGATTACCGGCGATAAAATCGCAGCTTTGATGAAAACAACGCGTGCATCCTTACGTTCTGATTTAACCTTTTTAACGCAATTAGGTTTGTTGGAAGCAAGACCACGTGTTGGTTATTATTACAGCCAATCTCGCCAGGGATATGACATTTATATGAAGATGATTCAAATGTCTGTTTCTGATTATCAAAGTATGCCGGTGGTTGTGAACGAAAAAGCGACTGCTTACGATGCACTCGTATCACTGTTTATTAATAATATCGGCACCTTGTTTATTGTGAATGAGGATGGTTTATTGGAAGGTGTTCTTTCCCGAAAAGATCTCCTCAAATTGGCGATTGGGACAACGGACATGCACAAAGTGCCGGTAAGTGTTATTATGACCAGAATGCCGAACATTATTATGACAACTCCTGATGAGAGTCTGTGGAACGCTGCACAAAAATTAATTACGCATGAAATTGATGGTCTGCCGGTTGTAAAAAAAGTTGGTGTTGACCAATTTGAAGTATTAGGCCGGTTTACTAAAACAAACGTGGTGCGTGCTTTTGTTGACATAGGCTATGGATACGCAGGAGAAGAATTGTGATGAACCAAGTGCAAAAAGTATCGGTTTATATTTTATCGGATTCTATCGGTGAGACTGCACAGTATGTTGCTCGTGCGGCGGCGAATCAGTTTCCAGGAATTGAAGTTTCCTACAAACACATTCCGTTTGTAGAAGACACTGCATACATTACCGATGTGTTAGAGCGTATAGATCCTAAAGATAGTATTCTAATGTTTACGCTGGTCGTAGAACAGTTAAAAGAATATGTGATTGGGTTTTGTAAGCAACGTGGCATTAAATATTGTGACGTGTTGGACAGTCCGTTTTACGCATTTGAATCTTTGACGGGAATTAAGCCTGCCGGTAAGCCGGGGTTGATTCAGCGAATGGATGAAAGCTATTTTAAAAAAATTGAAGCCATGGAATTTGCGATTAAATACGATGATGGTAAGGATGTTCGTGGCATAGAAAATGCCGACCTTATTCTAGTTGGGGTTTCCAGAACATCGAAAACACCACTTTCTATGTATATGGCTTATCGTGGGATTAAAGTGGCTAATGTTCCGCTGGTTCCGGAAGTAAGAGTGAGTGAAAGATTATTTGAAATTCCTAAAAACAAAATTATTGGATTAACCATTCAACCGGATATTTTGGGAGAAATTCGTCATGAACGAGTAAAAGGATTGGGGGTAACGAGTACCACTGATTATACCGATCTTGGCAGAATTTTGGATGAACTGGAATACTCGGAGAAAATCATGCGTCGTATTGGTTGTCCGGTGATTGATGTGACTCATAAAGCTGTAGAAGAAACTGCTAGTATTATTCTGCAAATTTACTATGACAGAGGAGAGAATATCATTGGCTAAGAAATTTGTTTACTTATTTGAAGAAGGTAATAAAGATATGCGTGCTCTCTTGGGTGGGAAGGGCGCAAACTTGGCAGAAATGACCAAGATTGGCTTGCCGGTTCCTCAAGGGTTCACTATTACCACTGAAGCTTGCAATGACTTTTTTAATGCTAAACGTCAGTTGCCTGAAGGTCTTTTAGATGAAGCTTGGGGTGCTATGGCTGCATTAGAAGAAAAGACCGGCAAGAAGTTTGGCGATGCTTCCAACCCTCTCTTGGTATCTGTACGTTCCGGTGCGGCTATTTCCATGCCGGGGATGATGGATACAGTATTGAATCTCGGTTTGAACGACGTAACTGTAGAAGGTTTTGCTGCCCTTACCGGTGATGAACGTTTTGCACTCGACTGCTATCGCAGATTTATTCAAATGTACTCTAACGTTGTTATGGGGATGGATTCCTATAAGTTCGACGATTTAATTGAAAAAATTAAAGTAAAACAAGGCGTTAAGGACGACTATGAATTGAACGTTGAAAGCCTTAAGGAATTGATTGGCCTTTATAAAGCGCTTGTTAACAAAGAAAAAGGTTTTGATTTTCCTCAAGATCCAAAGGAACAACTGACCTTGGCTATTACCGCTGTATTTGAATCTTGGGGTAATAACCGTGCAATTGTATATCGTCGCATCAACAAGATTCCGGATGATATCGGTACCGCTGTTAACGTACAATCCATGGTATTTGGTAACATGGGGCCTACCTCTGGGACTGGGGTTGCGTTTACTCGTAACCCAGCAACCGGCGTTAAAGAATTATATGGTGAATATCTCATTAACGCGCAAGGGGAAGACGTTGTTGCCGGTATTCGTACCCCACAACATATTTCTCGCTTGCAAAATGATTTGCCTGAAGCGTTTAAGCAATTTACCGATACCTGCCAATTGTTGGAAAACCACTACAAAGATATGCAGGATATCGAATTTACCATTGAAAACGGTAGACTCTTTATTCTTCAAACTCGTAATGCAAAGCGTACCACTGCAGCTGCTGTTCGCTGTGCAGTAGATATGTATAAGGAAGGTATCATTGATAGAGATACCGCTGTATTGCGTATTGATCCACAACAATTGGATCAGCTTTTGCACCCAAGCATCGACCCTAAGGCAGAACTTAATGTAATCGCTACCGGTTTGCCTGCATCTCCTGGTGCGGCAAGTGGTGCCATTGTATTTACTGCTAATGAAGCGGAAAAACGTGGTCAAATGGGTGAAAAAGTCATTCTTGTTCGTAACGAAACCACTCCTGATGATATTCACGGGATTGTTACTGCACAAGGCGTGTTGACCAGCCGTGGTGGGATGACCAGTCATGCTGCGGTTGTTGCGCGTGGGATGGGGCGTTGCTGCGTATGCGGCTGCGAAGCCTTGAAACTTGATGTTGAAAAAGGCACTATGACCGTTGGTGAGCTCCTTTTGAAAAAGGACGATATTATTACCATTGATGGTTCTAACGGGAATGTTATTTTGGGTGAAGTACCTGTTATTCCTCCGGAACTTGGCGATGATTTCCAACAAATCCTTGCATGGTGTGATGAAATCACCGGTGAAAATGGCTTGGGCGTACATGCTAACGCGGATAATCCTCGTGATGCACGTAAAGCACTTGAATTTGGTGCAACTGGGATTGGTTTGTGTCGTACTGAACACATGTTTATGGAAGTTGAACGTTTGCCAATCGTTCAAGAAATGATTCTTGCACCGGATGAAGAAGCGAGAAAAGAACCATTGAGCAAATTGCTTGCATTCCAACAAGAAGATTTCTATGGCATTTTGGATGCGATGCAAGGGCTTCCAACTACCATCCGCTTATTGGACCCACCATTGCACGAATTCTTGCCTAACATGGAAAAATTGATGCTCGAAATCAATGATATGAAGCACACTGGTGGCGATGTAAAGGTTATTGAAGAAAAGGAAGAACTTCTTAAGAAGGTTAAATCCTTGCATGAAATGAACCCGATGCTTGGGCATCGTGGTTGCCGTCTTGGTGTTACCTATCCAGACATTTACAGAATGCAAGCGCGTGCTATTTTGCAAGCAACCGCACAACTTATGAAGGAAGGCAAGGACATTCATGTTGAAATTGAAATTCCATTGGTAATTGATTCCAAGGAAGTTGAAATCCTTCGTGCTGAAATTGATGATGTAGCCAAAACTGTGATGGAAGAACAAGGCATGGAAATTCCTTATAAGGTTGGGGCAATGCTTGAATTACCACGTGCGTGCCTGCTTATTGATGAAATTGCACCTCATTGTGATTTCTTCACTTTCGGTACCAATGACTTGACTCAAACCACTTTGGGCTTCTCTCGTGACGATGCAGAAGGGAAGTTCATGCCAATCTACTTGCAACAAAAGATTTTGAAAGATAATCCATTTGCTGTTCTTGATAGAAAAGCTGTTGGCTTCTTAGTTGAACATGCTGTACGTAACGGCAAGGGCGTGAAGGAAGAATTGACCTTCGGTATTTGCGGTGAACATGGCGGGGAACCAAGTTCCATTGAATTCTGCCATGAAGCGGGCTTGACCTTCGTAAGTTGCTCTCCTTATCGTGTTCCTATTGCACGTGTTGCAGCTGCTCAAGCGCAAATTAGAAATCCTCGCTAATTTAATGTAAAATTCAACAAGGGCTTTCCACCAAATTGATGGAAAGCCCTTGTTTTTTCTTTAATCTTTTAGTAAATATAATGTATGATTAATTGTTTTATTTGCACCTTGGAGGTGTTGCGATATGATTAGGGAAAAACTTGAAGTGCAAGAAGCTACGATGCTATCGCCCTATGCGACCTTGGCTCGAGATAGTCGAGGCAGACAGCGTCATGAAGAGGAAGATTGTGTTCGGACCTGTTTTATGCGTGATAGAGACCGTATTATTCATTCAAAAGCATTTAGACGGCTTAAGCATAAGACGCAAGTATATATTTCTCCGGGCAATGATCACTACCGTACACGCTTAACACATACCTTGGAGGTTAATCAAATAGCAAAAACAATCGGTCGAGCACTCGGATTGAATTGTGATTTGATTGAGGCGATTGCGCTTGCGCACGATGTGGGACATACGCCTTTTGCACATTGTGGAGAAAATGTACTCAATCGGTGTATGCCACACGGATTTAAACACAATTTAAACAGTGTGCGTGTCCTTGCTAAAATAGAAAAACATGGAGAAAAGCGAGGGCTGAACCTCTCTTGGGAGGTTTTGGACGGTGTTGCACATCATAGTGGATTTAGTCGTAATGCCACCCATGCATCAACTCTAGAAGGCCAGATTATCCGCTTAAGTGATAAAATAGCCTATGTACAGCATGACATCGATGACACCATTCGGGCAAATATATTTACTGAAGCAGACTTGCCAAAAGAATATACCGCGGTATTGGGGCAAAATTTAAGTGACAGAATTACCACCCTCGTGTCTGATTTAATTACACAAGGACAATTGATGATGTCTGAAGATTGGCAAGGTGAGCGGGTATTGGGCTTTAGTCCGGATATTGACAAGGCATTGCGAGGTTTGCGTTCATTCATGTTTGATGAAGTGTATCAAGGAGAGGTGTGTTCTTTAGAACGTGAACGTGCAAGCTTTATTGTTGAATTTCTTTTTGATTATTTTATGAATCACATTGATAAAATGCCGGCGTTTTATCAATGTGTGGCAAGTTTAGAAGGGAAAGAGCGTGCCGTCGCTGATTACATTTCAGGGATGACCGATAATTATTGCGTTGAAATATTTAAAGATTTAACAATACCACGATCTTTTATTCGAGAAAACGCTGTACTTTGAATGTTAAAAATGATATAATAAAACGAATATCGGTTTTTGACAGTTACTACATGCTGAAAAGGAGGCCTACCATGAGCGAGTCAAGGGGGAGAATTCCGCAAGAGATTATCAATGAAGTCATTGATCGCGCAGATATTGTAGATGTCGTTGGCCGATATGTACCATTAAAAAAACAAGGGCAGAACTATACTGGTTTATGCCCTTTTCATAATGAAAAAACCCCTTCTTTTTCTGTTTCACCGAGCAAACAAATCTTTCACTGTTTTGGATGTGGTGTAGGTGGTAATGTGTTTAAATTTCTTATGGAAATTGAGCACCTTACATTTCCGGAAGCGGTAAGAAAGTTGGCTGATGAAGTTGGCGTCAAAATTCCGGAACAACGACAAAGTGAAAGTGATCGTAGAGCTGCACAAAAGCGCGATCGTTTGCTAAAATGGAATGAATTTGCGGCGTTTTATTACCAAGCTGTGTTGCATTCGAAAAATGGCGATGCTTATCGTTCTTACTTAGAAAAACGTCAATTGCAAGAGGATGCTATTAATAAATTTCAATTGGGTGGTTGTTTGGAAGGTTGGAGTGGGCTCTATACCTATCTAAAAAAGAAGGGCGCCTCAGATGAAGATTTGCTTGAATTAGGGCTTGTGAGTGCGCGTAATAATGGAAATGGTTGCTATGACCGATTTAGAGATCGACTGATGTTTCCTATTAAAGATGCTAACGGTCATGTAGTGGCTTTCGGTGGTCGTATTATTGATGCTGAAAAAGCACCGCAGAAATATATGAATTCTCCAGATAGCGGCATTTTTCATAAAGGAAAAATGGTATATGGCCTAGATATGAGTAAATCCTCTATTCGAGCTAAGGACCAAGTCCTTATTGTGGAAGGTTATATGGATGTCATCGCATGCCATCAAGCCGGTATTCCTTATTGTGTGGCTCCTTTGGGAACAGCATTGACCGAGGAGCAAATCAAATTATTGATGCGTTACACGTATAACTTCGTAACGGCTTTTGACGGTGACAGTGCCGGTATTCGAGCAACAATGAAGAGCTTGGATTTAATTGAAAATGCCGGCGGGAAAGTGCGTGTATTAGCAATCCCGGACAATAAAGATCCGGACGAATATATTAAAGCGCATGGTGTTGAAGCTTTTCAAAAACTTTTGGAAGGTGCGACAAATAGCTATTTATTTCGGTTGCAGCAATTTCAGAAACAGCATCCTGGGGAGGGCATTGATGTAAAACTTGAAGTGTTAAATGATGCACTTCCTTATTTGGCACGTATGCGTCATCAGGCTGAAATTGAAATTGCTATAAAAAATACCGCAGAACAGTTATTTTTGAGTGAGCAAGCAATAAAAACAGAACTGAATGCTTATCGCCGCGGAAAAAAGCGTAGAGAGCATTCTCATGGAAACGAAGCGCTGCATGCTTCACAAGAAATACAGCGACCGATTAAATATCCTAAAAATGAAGTCGTTCTTCTTAATGGATTGATTAATATACCGTCGTTTTGTGAAAATATAGAAACTGCAGGTGGTGCAAGGTTGTTTCAAACATCGCTGCGCGATATTTATCAGGCGTTTCTAGAACAATACAAAACAGAAAAAACAATTGATGCATCACGATTAAGTGTTGAACTTAGCAGCTTGTTTGCACAAGCGTGTATGACTTTGCAAACCGTGACGGACCCATCACCTCAACAAGATGTGATGGTTGGTATTATGGAGCGTTCCGTTATGGAATTGCAATATAACTTTATTAACAAGCGCTACCAAGCGCTTTTAAATAAAATTGGATCTTTAGAGAAGGGTGGATTATCCGACGATATGGAGCAAGCTTTGATTGAATTGGAAGCGGTACGTCAGAAAAAAACTCAGTTCGAAGACAAAATGAGAGGAGACAAGCAATAATGGCAGAAAAAGCGAAAGATGGATCAAAAAGAGAGAATGCTAAACAAGCCATTGTGCAATTATTGGCTCTTGGTCAAAAGAAAGGCGAGCTTACCTATGAAGAAATAGGCGACGCCCTTGGCAAAATGGATCTTTCTCCGGATGAAATGGAAATCCTGTTTGAACAATTAAACCAAATTGGGATCAATTTGAAGGATGATGACAGCGAGCCAAGTGATGATGATATTGAACCAACAGAAGATGACTTCAAAAATGTAGAGGAAGATGAAGAAATCGAATTGGACCTCTCTATTCCGGATGATGTTGGCATTGATGACCCGGTTCGTATGTATCTGAAAGAAATTGGTCGAGTACCACTTTTGAAAGCTGATGAAGAAGTTGAGTTGGCGCGTCGTATGCAAGAAGGCGATGAAGAAGCAAAAAATCAACTTGCTGAAGCGAACCTTCGTCTTGTAGTTAGTATTGCTAAACGCTATGTGGGGCGTGGGATGTTGTTCTTGGATTTGATTCAAGAAGGGAATCTTGGGCTTTTAAAAGCGGTTGAGAAGTTTGACTACAAAAAAGGCTTTAAATTCAGTACGTATGCCACTTGGTGGATTAGACAGGCTATCACTAGAGCCATCGCTGACCAAGCGAGAACCATCCGTATTCCTGTGCATATGGTAGAAACCATCAATAAACTTGTAAGAGTTTCTCGTCAGTTGTTGCAGGAATTAGGGACAGATCCTACGCCGGAGCAAATTGGTGCTGTAATGGATTTAACACCGGATCGTGTTCGTGAAATTCAAAAGGTGGCACAAGAGCCAGTATCTCTTGAAACACCAATTGGTGAAGAAGAAGATAGTCATTTGGGTGACTTCATCGAAGATGAAGATGCACCGGCTCCTGATGAAGCAGCTAGCTATATTTTATTAAAAGAACAACTTGAAGAGGTATTGGAAACTCTGACACCTCGAGAAGCAAAGGTGTTAAGACTCCGCTTTGGTTTAGATGATGGACGTTCTCGTACATTGGAAGAAGTTGGTCAAGAATTTGGCGTTACCCGTGAACGTATTCGACAAATTGAAGCGAAAGCTTTACGCAAATTGAGACATCCTAGCAGAAGCCGCAAGCTGAAAGATTATCTTGACTAGTATGTTGCTTTGCGCTATACTGTCATAGATGTTTTTAACATCATGGGCCTATAGCTCAGCGGCAGAGCATCCGGCTCATAACCGGACGGTCCTTGGTTCGATGCCAAGTGGGCCCATGTATGAATGAGGTGTTTCAGTTGATCTGAAACACCTTTTTTGCATAGAAAGGATTAGTGCAATGATCTTAGCATCACATGAAGATACTCTAAATCTCGGAAAGAAAATTGGTGATGTACTTAAACCGGGCGATATACTGCTTTTGGAAGGGGATTTAGGTGCTGGTAAAACCACTTTTACCCAGGGCTTAGCCGAAGGTTTGGGTGTGGACGAGTTTGTTAATAGTCCGACATTTGTTATTATCAATGAATATTTTTCCGGTCATTTGCCATTGTACCATATGGATTTATATCGTCTTGAAGACGAAGCGCAGTTATATGATTTAGGTGTGGAAGAATATTTTTTTGGAAATGGCGTAAGTGTGGTTGAATGGCCGGAAATTGCTCTATCGCTTTTGCCGGAAGCGTATACTAGATTGACGTTTTTGCGTGAAGGGCAAGGGCGTGAAGTAAAAATAACCACCAGAGGAAATGATTATCATATAGAGGAAGCGTTCAATGAATATTTTAGCCTTTGATACCGCCAGTTCTTCTGGCGCTGTTGCGATTATGAAGGATGATACGATTATTGCTCATACTCAATTAAATATCGGGCTGACCCATTCGGAGCAATTGTTGCCAACGATTCATTCTTTAATGGAAATTACTGGTACGAAAATGAGTGAATTGGATGCTGTTGCAATTACCAGTGGACCGGGGTCATTTACCGGTTTGAGAATAGGTTTCTCTACTGCAAAAGGAATGGCGCTTGGTTTGCATAAACCGTTGATTCCAATTTCTACATTAGATGTGTTGGCTCAAAACGGTGCCGGTATTAACGGTTTGGTTGTTCCTATCATGAATGCTCGTCGCAATCAAGTGTATACCGCTATTTATCATTCGAATGGCGCAGCCTTGGAAAGAAAAAGTGATTACCAAGCCATTGGTATTACAGAATTATTAGATGAGATTAAGAACATCCCGGAGGCGACACAGGTTTATTTCACAGGTGATGGTGTCGATGCCTTTTATACCGTTATTATCGAGGCATTGGAAGGGACAGCAATCTTTGCTGAAGGATGCAGAAAATATGTTTGTGCTGATATGTTGGCCCTTCTTGCTGCACAAGAAATCGAACAATGGGAAGATTTAGGCGGAATGCGCGTAGAACCAATTTATCTCAGAGAATCCGAAGCAGTTATTAAGTGGCGCGAAGCACATCCGGGAGAAAATCTTGAAGATTAATAAATTGGAGAATGACTCTTTAATTGAGGATATCGCGGCATTAGAAAAGGCCTGTTTTACAGAATTCCCTTGGACCGAATCAATGATTGAGGCGGTCGTTGCTTCGCCGTTTCGACATGTTTTTGCTTTATCTAAAAATGAAAAAATCCTTGGGTATGCTATAATGCAAATAATCAGCGGCGAAGGGGAAATTGAGCGAATCGGTATTGACCCATCGCATCGTGGTCAGTCGCTTGGCAAATACCTGCTTTTAAACATTCTTAGTGAACCAGACATCGAAACTTGTTTTTTGGAAGTGAGTGAGAGCAATCAAGCGGCACGCCGTTTATATGATATCTGTGGCTTTGAGGAGATTGGAAGGCGATACGCATACTATCACGATGGCGCCGATGCAATCATGATGAAATGGAAGAGGATAACAGATGAGTGAATTAAATAGTGTTATTATGGCAATCGAATCAAGCTGTGACGAAACCGCTTGTGCAATTATAAAGGATGGCCATGAGATTTGTGCCAATGTGGTATCGACACAGATTAAAATTCATGAAAAATTTGGGGGCGTTGTTCCTGAAGTGGCGTCTCGCAAACATCTTGAATATATTGACATTGTTATTGAAGAAGCTTTAGAAGAAAGCGGCTATACCTTTGAAGATTTGGATGCTATTGCAGTGACAATGGGACCGGGTTTAATCGGTGCGTTGTTGGTGGGGTTGAGTACCGCCAAAGGATTGTCATATGCGATTAACAAACCGTTGATTGGTGTGCATCATATCGAGGGCCATATCTATGCCAACTTCTTAGCTCATCAGGACATTACTTTGCCATGTATTTGTTTGGTGGTTTCTGGCGGTCATACCAATATTGTTAAAATTAGTGAACACGGTTCTTATGAGATCTTGGGACAAACCGTTGATGACGCTGCGGGTGAAGCTTATGACAAGGTGGCGCGAGCCATCGGTTTGGGATATCCGGGCGGACCGAAAATTGATAAGCTTGCAAAAGAAGGCGATTCAAAAGCCATTGCATTTCCGCGTGCTAAGCTTGACCAGCCGCTCAATTTTAGCTTCAGTGGCTTGAAGTCTGCGGTGTTAAATTATTTGAATCAAGCAGAAATGAAGCAGGAAACAGTCAATCGTGCAGACGTGGCAGCCAGCTTCCAAGAATCTGTTGTGGATGTGCTTTGCGACCATACCATGCAGGCTATGGAAGAAACAGGTATTACAACGTTGCTATTAGCCGGTGGTGTATCTGCTAATTCTAGATTAAGAGAAAAAATTAGTGAATGTTGTGAGCAAAACGGCTATAAGCTATATTATCCGCCGTTGTCACTTTGTACTGATAATGCGGCGATGATTGGGGCGGCGGCTGCGTATAAATTTGCCAGAAATGAATTTTCAGGACATGATTTAAATGCAGTGGCACAGCTGCCGTTTTCTGATTATGTAAAAATGATGAGCTAATATGAAAATCTAATATAGAAAGGAGGCCTGGCTATGAAGATTAATTTAATTAACGAGGACCAGTTGCAAATTATTATTACCAAAAAAGATATGTTTGGTAAGGACATGCGTGCTCTTTTTCGAGATATTATAGAACAAGCCAAGCATCAATTTGGTTTCGAGGTAGTACAAAATACCAGCTTGATGGTGGAAGCCTATCCACTCTCCGATGAAAGTATGATACTGACCATTACGAAAGTAAACAGCAGTGATATCAACCTAAATTTGTTTGCGCCGGACGAAAGCGTGAGTCAAGATGAACCGTGGGGGGTGTTCGAATTTAATAATTTGGACGATCTTATTGATTTGGCCCATGAAATTGAGATCCCATCGGATTGTGAAAGTGTTGTTTATAAATATGAAAATCAGTATCAACTCTATCTTCAAGATGTGAACCAAGTGATTGAAACTTCTCGTGGACATTTTGTTGAATTTGGGGATATTTCTCAATTAAGCAAAGAATATTTAGATGAGCACGGCGAGTTGTTAATAAAAGAGCAAGCGCTTGATGTATTAAGTCGATTATAAAAAAGATAAAACACTGTAGACGTTCCTGTGTACAGTGTTTTTTTTGGAGTAATAATGATGAATGAATTGCAAACAAAAATTATTAGTTGTTTAAATGATGCGTATGGTGATATTGGTTCGGGGCTTCATTTCACAACGCCATTTGAATTATTGATTGCTACAATTTTGTCGGCACAATCAACAGACGTTCGTGTCAATATGGTGACGCCCGGGTTGTTTGAAAAATATCCAACTGCATTTGAAATGAGTGCGGTAAGCGAAGAGGTGCTGGCGCAGGAAATTAACTCAATTGGTTTGTATCGTAATAAAAGTAAGAGCATCGTAAAGGCGTCGAAAATGCTCGTTGAAAAATATCACGGAGAAGTACCGGCTGATCGAGAATTGTTGCAGGAATTACCGGGAGTAGGACGAAAAACTGCGAATGTAGTATTGTGTAATGCTTTTCATATTCCGGCATTCGCGGTAGATACGCATGTATTTCGCGTTTCTCAGCGGTTGGGATTTGCAAAACACAAAACTGTTGAAGGGGTAGAGCAACAACTCATGCAAGTTATTCCGTCGGAATTGTGGTGCGATGCCCATCATCTTTTTATTTGGCATGGTAGAAAGGTCTGCAAAGCACAGCGTCCATTATGTGATGAATGCTGCGTAAAAGAATGGTGTCCACATTTTGATACTGATGATAATTCTAAATAATTCAAAAAAAGAGAATTATTGTCTCTTTTGTCTATACAAGAATATTCTTTGATGCTACAATAGTGCTACAATTTGCAATAATATCCCGGAGGGATGGTATGAAGAAAAGTATTCTTTTTTCATTGTTGCACGATGTGTGGGGGGAAAGTAGTAACGATAGCATGCGCCTTGCAATGATGAGGCTGACAGCGAATGAGTTGGCTGATAAAAATGCGAAGCAGTTATCGGAAAAAGTTCCGGAGATTCCAGTTGCTAAATGGGAGAATTGGTGTGCATATTATTCTGCGGAACGCTATAAGTTGAGAGAAAATTTGTTACAAGACCTGGGGATTGATTTGCTTTTATACATTGATGATACTTATCCTGAAGTGTTAAAAGAAGTGTATCGACCGCCAGGAATTTTATATGTCAAAGGCAATTTTTCTTTAGCAAATCTCAATATTGGGATGGTTGGAAGCAGACGTGCTACCGCATACGGTAAAAATGTAGCCTATTCCTTATCAAAGAAATTATCTGATGAGGGTGTACGCATTATCAGTGGGCTGGCAAAAGGAATTGATGCAAATGCCCATAAAGGTGCTATTGAAGGATTGGGCGGAACCGTTGCTGTTTTAGGCTGTGGGATTGATCGAATTTATCCGCGTGAAAATGCTAGGTTGTATGAGGAAATCCTGTCTCATCCAAACAGTTCGATTATATCGGAATGGCCATTGGAGGCTGCTGCCATCGATTGGCATTTTCCGGCACGTAATCGTATTATTGCCGGTTTAAGCGAAGGGGTATGTGTGGTTGAAGCTGCCAAGAAAAGCGGTTCTTTAATCAGTGCAAATTATGCGCTGGAATATGGCAAAGAGGTATTTGCAGTGCCGGGCTTAATCACAAGTCAACAGTCAGTGGGATGCCATCGTTTATTAAAGGACGGGGCAAAACTAGTGGCACAACCGTCGGATATATTAGATGAGTTCGGTCAGATGATGTTGTTCAAGGATGTAAAAACTGATTCAATCGAACGACAATTGACGGCTGAGCAACAAAAAGTATACACTGCCTTGAGCAGTATCCCTCAAAGCGTTGAGGAAATTTGTACGAGTGTAAACCTTCCGATTCATGTTGTGAATGGTATATTATTGGAATTTGAACTTGATGACCTTGTATCACAGGATTACGGAAGACAATACTCAAGAAAAGAGATTTAAATAGTAGGGGTAATTTTTTTATGACACAAACGCTAGTCATTGTTGAATCACCAGCAAAAGCAAAAACCATAAAAAAATATTTAGGAAAAAATTATTCTGTATCTGCGTCAATGGGGCACGTACGTGATTTGCCGAAAAGCCAATTTGCTGTAGATATTGAAAATGATTTTGCTGTCAAATACATCAACATTCGCGGTAAAGGTCCATTGATTAAAGAATTAAAGAAAGAAGCTAAAAAAGCTGATCGTGTTTTTCTTGCAAGTGACCCTGACCGTGAAGGGGAAGCTATTGCTTGGCATTTACAGCACATCTTAGGTTTAGATCCAGATAGTAAATGTCGTGTATCGTTTAATGAAATCACCAAAGATGCTGTTAAAAATGCAATTAAAGAGCCTCGCGCCATTGATATGAATCGAGTAGATGCGCAACAAGCGCGTCGTGTTCTCGATAGAATTGTGGGGTATCAATTAAGTCCGCTATTATGGCGTAAAGTAAAAAAAGGTCTCAGTGCTGGGCGTGTACAATCTGTTGCATTGAGATTGATTTGTGAAAGAGAAAAAGAAATTCTTGATTTTGTGCCGGAAGAGTATTGGTCATTAGATGTTACACTTAAAAACCAAGATAAAAAATCTTTTCAAGCGAAATTGAGTAAGAAAGATAAGAAAAAAATTGAAATTAAGAATAAAGAGGAGATGGATGCTATCCTTTCAGAATTAAAGGAAGCCTCCTATACAGTATCTTCTCTAAAGGTGATGAATCGCAAAAAGAATGCACCACTGCCATTTACTACCAGTGTGCTTCAACAGGAAGCGAACAGAAAACTTAATTTCACAGCAAAGAAAACCATGCGTTTGGCGCAAGGTTTATATGAAGGGGTTCAACTTGGTCGAGCTGGGAGCATCGGTTTAATTACGTACATGAGAACAGACTCTATTCGTGTGTCTGACCAAGCAAAGCTTCAAGCTGAAACATATATTTCAGAAAACTACGGTGAAAACTATTTATCAACCGGGAAAGCGTCTACAAAGAAGAAGACGAATCAAAACGTACAAGATGCGCACGAAGCAATTCGTCCGACTTATATTGATCGAGACCCGGAAAGTGTAAAAGAATATTTATCTCGTGATGAATATCGCTTGTATAAGCTCATTTGGTCTCGTTTTCTTGCTAGTCAAATGGCTGCTGCAGAGTTTGAAGTGACCAATGCAGAAATAACTGCTGGTGATTATCTCTTTACTGCCAGTGGCAGTGTAAACGTATTCAAGGGGTATCAGGTGCTTTATGATGACGCACAAGATGCAACAAAGGACGAAAAAGAATTGCCTAAGTTGTCCCTTGAAGAACAATTAACTTATGTGAAAAATGATCCAAAGCAACATTTTACTCAACCGCCACCACGTTATACGGAAGCCTCTCTCATTAAAACAATGGAAGAAAAGGGTATTGGGCGTCCTAGTACTTATGTTGCAACCATCGAAACCATTACGGTAAGAAACTATGTTTATCGTGAGAAAAAGAGCTTCTATACCACTGAAATTGGGGAACTTGTTAATGAATTGTTGGTTCAGAACTTTGGCGACATCATTAATGTAGATTTTACAGCACAGTTGGAAACAGACCTTGACCGCATCGAAGATGGTGAACGTCAATGGAAGGACGTTCTACGCCAGTTCTATGATATTTTTAGTGAAAAACTTGAAATCGCAGAAAAAAATATCGGTGAAGTTAAAATTGAAGATGAAATTACTGATATTATTTGTGAAAAATGCGGTAAACCATTTGCGATTAAAATGGGGCGTTATGGGAAGTTTTTGGCATGTACCGGTTTTCCGGATTGCAGAAATACTCGTCCTTTATTAGAAGAAATTGGTGTTACATGTCCAAAATGTGGTAAAGGTCAAATTGTAAAGCGCCGTTCTAAAAAAGGCCGCGTATTCTATGGTTGTGACCAATATCCTGAATGTGAATTTGTCACATGGGAAAAACCAACTGGAGAGAAATGTCCAAGCTGTAGTGAGGGATACTTGGTAGAGCATATTACGAAGAATGGTATGAGTAAAATTTGTACTAATAAGGAATGTAATTATAAAGAAGAAGTAAACGGTGAGCACAATGAATCAGAATAATACAGTTGTTGTTGTAGGAGCCGGTTTGGCAGGGGCTGAAGCTGCTTGGCAAATTGCACAGCGTGACATTCATGTAAAGCTTTATGAAATGCGACCAATGAAGCAAACAGAAGTGCATCATACGGCTTTATTTGCAGAATTGGTATGTAGCAATTCTCTGCGTTCAAATCAATTAGAAAGTGGACCGGGATTATTAAAAGAAGAATTGCGTCGTATGCATTCTTTAATTATGATGGCTGCTGATCAATGTGGCGTACCGGCAGGTGGTGCTCAAGCAGTAAATCGTGAAGAGTTTTCTCAGTTTATTACGGACAAAATCAATAATCACCCTAACATTGAAGTGATTCATGAAGAATATCTTGATTTTGACAATGAGGGTATTATTGTTTGTGCTTCTGGGCCCTTGACCTCTGCTCCTTTGTTTGAAGCGATCAAACGTAAGACTGGTGCAGATACGCTTTATTTTTATGATGCCGCTGCGCCAATTATTACCGCTGAAAGTGTTGACATGGAAAAAGCGTTTTGGCAATCGAGATATGACAAAGGGGAAACCGCTGACTATCTGAACTGCCCATTAAGTGGCGAAGAGTATCAACATTTTTATGAAACTTTAATGGCAGCGGAATGGACACCGACGAAGGATTTTGAAAAGGAAATTTTTTTTGAGGGCTGCATGCCGGTAGAAACCATGGCTAAGCGTGGCTATCAAACCCTTTTATTCGGACCGATGAAGCCTGTTGGATTGATTGACCCTCGTACAGGAAAAACGCCGTTTGCAGTGGTTCAGTTGCGTCGAGAAGACAAAGAGGGACAACTGTTAAATATCGTTGGTTTTCAAACAAGAACTAAGTGGGGCGACCAAAAGAAAATTGTTCAAGCCATCCCGGCGCTGGCAAATGCAGAGATTGTTCGTTATGGTGTCATGCACCGCAACACATTTTTGAACGGGCCTACTGTATTGAATGAGAGTGGTCAGCTTGAAAGTGAACAGAGAATCTTTTTCGCCGGGCAAATGACTGGTGTAGAAGGATATATCGAATCTACTGCAAGTGGCTTGGTTGCTGGTATAAATGCAGCGCATCTTGCAAAAGGTGAATCGGTGCTCGTTTGGCCGCGCACCACAGCAATTGGAAGTTTGATGAATCATGTTGGAACGTCACCAACACATAATTTCCAACCAATGAATATTAATTTTGGTTTAATGCCTGCTGCAGAAAAAAAGATTCGTTCAAAAAAGGAACGAAATAGCTATTATGCGCAACGTGCGCTGAATGATTTAGAACAATGGTTGCGTGATTATGATGTATAGCCGTTACCGTTCTAATTACAAAAAATATTTAACGAATGAGCGTAAACTTGCCGAAAAATCTATTGATGCTTATACAAAAGATGTAGATTTATTTGTGCAATGGCTTGATTCGGAAGGTTTAGCGCTTAATGAAATAGATGGCACCATTGCCAGAACGTATCTGTTTCATTTAAATCAAGAAAAATTATCAAAAAGTTCAATATCGAGGAAAATTTCAAGTATACGCTTGTTTTATTCATTTTTAATAGAATGTCGTGAAATTGATGCCAATCCATTTCAAAATATTCATTTACCTAAAAAAAATAAGACTTTGCCAAAAGTCATTAAGGAAATTGATATGGAACATTTTTTTGATGAGCTGTATTCAAAAAATGATCCACTAGCCCAACGAGACCAAGTGTTATTTGAACTCTTGTACGGCTCTGGGCTCCGAGTATCCGAATTGGTGGCATTAAATGTGTCTGATGTTGAAAATAAGAGTTTCATACGAGTGCTCGGTAAAGGAAACAAGGAGCGTATTGTACCATTAAGCAAGAGATGTATGCGTGCACTAGAAGACTATTTGGCGCCAAATGGTGGGAGAGCTGCTTTGCAAGAAAAAAATGCCGAGAAAACCTATGCGTTATTGTTAAATCATTTAGGCAAACGGCTTACACGTCGTGGTGTCATTTATTTGATTGATAAGTACATCGAAAAAGGTGCTTTACAATATCACGTTTCCCCGCACAGTTTCAGACATAGCTTTGCAACCCATTTGCTTGATCACGGTGCTGATTTAAAAATGATTCAAGAATTACTTGGACACGATAGTCTGTCTACCACACAGATTTATACAAAAGTCTCTTCGTCTAGGTTACGTGAACTCTATAACGAAGGGCATCCTCGGTCATAAGGAGAAACTATGGTTAATTTTCATTCAACAACGATTGTTGCAGTTAAAACTGCTGATGGAATTGCGATGGCCGGTGATGGTCAGGTAACGATGGGGGAAACCACCATTATGAAAGGCACCGCTCGTAAAGTGCGTCGCTTATATAATGATTCTGTAGTTGCCGGTTTTGCCGGCTCTGTTGCAGATGCCTTTATCTTATTTGACAAATTTGAAAATCATCTGGACCAGTGCCATGGTCAATTATCAAGAGCAGCTGTAGAATTAGCAAAAGAATGGCGTAATGAAAAAGCAGCCAGAAACTTAGAAGCACTACTTTTGCTTGCAGATAAAGATGACTTATTCCTTGTTAGTGGCAACGGGGAAGTGATTGTTCCGGATGAAGGCATCGCTGCGATTGGCTCCGGCGGGAATTTTGCGTTGGCTGCTGCAAGAGCGCTTAAACAAAATACAGATTTACCGGCAGCTGATATTGCTAGAAAAGCTTTGGAAATTGCAGCAAGTATTTGTGTATATACGAACGATAATATTATTGTGGAAGAAATTAAAGGAGCGGTAACGAATGAATGAACAGCTTGAATCAATTCAAATTCAAAATATGCTCCCGAAAGACATTGTTGCACATTTAGATAAGCACATTATCGGTCAGGATGAAGCAAAAAAGAGTATTGCTATTGCATTAAGAAATAGATATCGTAGAAGTCAACTCCCAAAAGAGCTTCAAGAAGAGATTTCTCCAAGCAATATTATCATGATGGGGCCAACAGGGGTTGGCAAAACTGAGATTGTTCGTCGAGTAAGCAAAATTTTGGGGACTCCGTATGTAAAAGTTGAAGCCACTAAATTCACTGAAGTGGGTTATGTTGGTCGCGATGTCGAGTCGATGATTCGAGATTTGGTGGAAGCGTCTATTCGTTTAGTGCGCAAGGAAAAAATTAAAAGTGTTCAAGCTGAAGCACAAAAGATGGCGAATGAGCGTTTAGTAGATCTTTTAGTGCCAAATAAACGGAAAGCGAAAACAAACAACAATCCGTTTGAAATGCTCTTTGGCAATCAATCATCAGCTGACACGGCGGCAGAAGCTGAGGAAGAACGTCATCGCAATGAGCAAAAAGTAATTTTCCGTGAAAAACTTCGCCGACACGAGTTTGATGATGATGAGATTGATATTGAAGTTGAAGAAAAACGTGTTTCTAATGATATGTTAGCGGCTTCCGGAATGGATCAAGTCATGGATAACATGAATGACATGATGAAAAATATTATGCCGGCAAAGAAAAAGAAGCGTCGCGTGACAGTGAACGAAGCGAGAGAAATCTTAGCGGAGGAAGAAGCCGAAAAGCTTATTGATGAAGATTTGGTCAATCAAGAAGCAATTAAACTCGCCGAAAATCATGGTATTGTCTTTATTGATGAAATTGACAAAATTGCGGAGACAGGTGGTACCAGTCAAGGCGCCGGTGTTTCAAGAGAAGGGGTTCAACGCGACATTTTGCCGATTGTTGAAGGCTCTATTGTAAAAACGAAGTATGGCAATATAAAAACAGATCATATTTTGTTTATCGCAGCTGGTGCTTTCCATGTAAGCAAACCGGAAGACTTAATTCCCGAATTACAGGGGCGTTTCCCGTACAAGGTGCAGTTGCAATCTTTAACAAAGGAAGATTTTATTCGAATTCTGACGGAAACAGAACATTCATTGCCTGAAAAATATAAGGCGTTGCTGTCTGTGGACCATACTGACTTATCTTTTACGGAAGATGGGATTGAGGCCATTGCTGACTATGCGTATAAACTCAATGAAAATGAGGAAAACCTCGGTGCTAGACGTTTAGTTTCTGTGATGGAAAAGCTATTACTGGATACGCTCTTTCAAGCTGGCGAGGATGAGAGAGATGTAGTTGTTGATAAGGATTTTGTTAATACTGTATGCAAATCAACGGTTGCAGAAAACCAATTTGAGAAATACATATTGTAAGGAGGATGTTTTATGAGCGCTGAATTATTAGAAAAAACCCGATTATTAAACCGTACCCTTCAAAGTGGATCTCCGGAAGATGAAAGTCTCATCGATTTTAATGAGATTTCCAAAGTCCTTTCTGAAATGATTAACTGTAACGTATATATTTTAGGTGAAGAAGGCGTCCTATTAGGGCATCACTTCCTTGAAGGTTTTGACTGTGATGTTATGGAACAAATTGTATTAGAAGACGGGAAGATGCCTTCTAGTTACAATGAAAATTTAATTGCAACTGAAGAGACAATTGCCAATTTACCAAATGAAAACAGAATTTGTATTTTCAAAGGACAAGAATGCAGATTCGGTGATAAGATTACAACTATTATTCCGGTTTTTGCCGGTCACAAGCGTCAAGGAAGCTTAATGCTTGGTAAGTTTAATATTAAGTTCACTGATGATGACTTAATTTTAGCTGAATATGGTGCGACCATGGTTGGTATTGAAATCTTGCGTTCTAAGAATAAAGCGGAAGCTGAAGAAAATAGAGAACGCATTGCTGTACAAATCGCATTAGATACGTTGAGTTATTCTGAAATGGAAGCGATTGAACATATCTTTTCTGAATTGGAAGGCGATGAAGGGATTCTTGTTGCTTCTAAAATTGCTGATCGTGTTGGAATTACCCGTTCGGTCATCGTTAATGCTTTAAGAAAATTTGAGTCAGCCGGTGTTATTGAATCTAAATCCTTGGGGATGAAGGGAACCTATATCCGCTTATTAAACAAATACTTGCTTGATGGCATTAAAAGTAGAACCAAATCTAAAAGATTATAATCTTTACTAACCTGTACCAATCTGATAAGATAGGTTCTGTGAAATTCAATCAGGGAAGGTGTAAAGATGTATTGTAGCAATTGTGGCAAGAAATTGTCCGAAGATGACTTTTTTTGCTCTAACTGTGGTACACCTGTGTTGAGACAAAATCTCTTTAACGATAAAGATGATGAATCTAACGAAGATGCATTTGAAGAAACACGCTTATTTACCGCAGAAGAATTGGGGCAATTCTTGAATGATCAACCTGAAGATACTGCTCCTGTCGCAGAAGATTTGTATCAAGCGGCACCTCAAAGCATGAATCAATATCAAGCGCCATTACAACAAGACTATCAAGACTATCAGCAAGACTACATTGAAGAGCCGTTTCTAGCTCAGGATGTAATCGCTGAGGAAACTCAAACGGCGGAAAAGAAAGGCGTTGATGCCAAGGAAATGGTATCCGGTGCGTTGGGTTCTGCAAATGCTGCAATGGGGAAGCTTAAAGCACGTCGCCAAGAAGCAAAAGCAAAAAAATCCGAAAAGAAGAAGGCTGCCAGCGAAGGGGTTGATTCAGTTGCCGAAGCCTCCTCGGAAGAGAATGTAGATGGTCCTGTTCCTCTGAAAAAAATTATTATACCGGTAATTATTTTAGGCTTGATTATCGGTTTGGTATTTGGGTTGATTTTAGTTCAACCATGGGATAATGGTGATGAAGCCGATACAGCAACCGGTGCTGTAATGATGGTTGATTCATTTGAACAAGAGTAATAAAAAAGACTTCTGATATTTAATCAGAAGTCTTTTTTATGTAAATGATGAAAAAGCAAAAAATTATACGAGGTATTCAGGGTTCAAACATTGTAATTCTTCTGGCACAAAGAGACCGTTCTTACGAACCAATACGTCATCAAAATAAATTTCACCGCCACCGTATTCTTCTGTTTGAATAAGAACGAGGTCCCAGTGAATGGTTGAGTCATTGCCGTTTGGTGCATCTTCATAGCAACTTCCCGGTGTAAAGTGAATGCTTCCGCTGATTTTTTCATCAAATAAGATATCTTTCATTGGGTGTTTGATGTACGGATTGACACCAATGCCAAATTCACCAATGTAGCGAGCCCCTTCGTCGGCATCAAATACGGTGTTGAGCTTTTCGGTTTCGTTAGCGGTTGCTTGAATAATTTTTCCGTTTTCAAAGGTGAGGCTTACATTTTCGTAAACAGTCCCCTGATATAAGGATGGTGCATTGTAGGTGATGGTGCCGTTTACAGAGTGACGCACAGGCGCAGTATAAACTTCACCGTCCGGAATATTACATTCGCCTGCACACTTAATCGCAGGAATATCCTTAATAGAGAAGGTTAAATCTGTACCAGGCCCTATAATATGAACTTGATCCGTTTTATTGAGGAATTTTACAAGAGCGTCCATTGCAATACTCATTTTACCGTAATCGAGATTACATACTTGATAGTAAAAATCTTCAAAAGCGTGGGTGCTCATATTTGCGAGTTGTGCCATAGAACCGTTTGGATAGCGGAGAACGACCCACTTGCTATTGTTAACACGTTCATTTAAGACTTCATCGTATATTTTGTTTTGCAATTTAAGTTGCTCTTTTGGTACATCGGATAGCTCAGAAATGTTATCGCCGGCTCTTACCGCAATATAGGCATCCATTCCTTTCATTTGACGAAGTAATAAATCGGCGTTAAAGGATAATTGTTCTTCGCTGGCCCCCATTAGTAAGGCGCGATTTAAAGTTGCGTCAGCAAGATGAAGATAGGGATAACCGCCTACCTTATAGGCTTCTTCAATTAGCGCTTCTGCAAGCGGATAAGCGTCAGTGCCGTTTATGTCAATTAAAATACGCTCGCCTTTTTGTAAACGAGTAGAGTAGTTGATTAGTCCATGAGCAAGTTGTTTATTTCTTGGATCCATTTATAACGTCCTTTCTTTATGATTTCCATAGTTTTTTATCCAGAGCACGATATTGAATCGCTTCTGCGATATGCTTAGACTGAATATTCTCGGCGTGATCGAGATCGGCGATGGTTCGTGAAAGTTTCAGAATTCTATTAAGGGCACGCGCAGAAATGCCTAATTTCTCAAAAGCGCGTTGAAGTAGTCGTTTTGAGGCATCATCAAGTTGGCAATATTGCTTTATTTGTGATTGTGTCATATTACTGTTGCAATAAATGCCGGTACCGGCAAAACGTTTTAATTGAATATCTCGCGCCTTTTTGACACGCTCACGAATAGTCTCGGAAGATTCTTCCGTCTGGGTATCGTTGTATAGGTCATTAAATTCGACCGGCATTACTTCGATTTGAATATCGAATCGGTCCAATAGAGGACCGGATATTTTGCGTTGGTATCTATTGATGATAGCATCTGTGCAGGTGCAGTCGTGTTTTGGGTCGTTGAGATAGCCACATGGACAAGGGTTCATAGATGCAACTAAAAGAAAATTACACGGGAAAGTAAATTGGGCGTTCACGCGAGAAATAGTGACTTCACCATCCTCTAGTGGTTGACGCAACGCTTCAAGTACATTTTTTTGGAATTCCGGAAATTCATCCATGAATAAAATACCATTGTGGCTTAATGATACTTCGCCTGGTGTTGGAATATGACCGCCGCCAATCAGACTGGCCTGTGAACATGTATGGTGGGGGGAACGAAACGGTCGGGCGGTGACAAGAGGAGAGGTCGCGCTTAAAAGACCGGCAATAGAATGAATCTTTGAGCACTCTAAACATTCATCGACAGAAAGCGGTGGCATAATAGTTTGTAGGGCGCGTGCTAACATTGTTTTGCCGGAACCGGGGGAGCCAATCATAATAATATTATGGCCGCCGGCTGCAGCAATTTCCATCGCGCGTTTTGCTTCGTATTGACCTTTGATATCCGAAAAATCATTGCCGACACGGGGGTTATCTGCAAGAATTTGCTGAATATCCGGTCGTTTCATAGGCTGAAAATTTTCGGGATGATGTAAATAATCAACCGCTTGTGCCAAAGTTTCAAAGGCGAAGGTTGGCATGCCACTCATCGCTGCTTCTGCGCCGTTTTCTGCAGAGGTAATTAACGCTTTGCCGCTTGCTTTCATAGCCAGTGAAATTGGCAAAATCCCTTTTACTGGACGGATACTGCCATCTAAGCCTAATTCGCCAATGAAGACAGTGTTTTCTAATGCGGAAAGTGGCACTTGCTCGGTAGCGGCAAGCATTGCTATTGCAATGGCAAGGTCAAAGGAGGGTCCCTCTTTTTTTATAGAAGCTGGTGCCAAATTGATAATCGTACGGCGTGGAGGCATATCAAAGCCTTGGTTCTTCATTGCGGTACGAACGCGTTCCTTACTTTCTTTTACTGAGGTATCCGGTAAGCCAACAATATCCCAAGACGGAACGGCTCGGCTACTGTCAATTTCGACCTCAATTGCATTGACTGCAAGACCGTTCAATGCAGCACTATGAATACGTGCGAGCATACGCTCACCTCCGTTTTAATCTTGAATTTTATATTGTCCCCATAAATCCTTCTCAACGCCACTCATAATTCGTTGTTTAATCATTGGGTTGTCCGCCGTAAGCTTTAATAACAAAGATTTCATATCACTGCGCGTAGTATAGCCATCGGCAGGACATTTATTGACGATTAGTGGCAGCTCAAGTTGACGTGCAATTTTTGTAATGGTACTTTCTGCTACGTAAACCATAGGGCGAATGACCGTTACTTCAGAACGTGTCAAATATGCTCGAGGTGCAAAGGTTTGAATACGTCCTTCATAAAACATACTCATGAGCAATGTTTCAATAACATCATCCATATGATGTCCAAGTGCTACTTTATTGCATCCTTGTTCATGAGCCCAATTGTTAATGGCACCGCGGCGCATACGTGCACATAATGAACATGGATTTTTTTCTTTTCTTTCTTCAAAAATCAATGGACCGATTTCGCTGGGAATGATATCGAAAGGAACTTCCAGTGCAGCGCAAAATGCAGCCATATCAGTGTAATCATTGCCCCAACCGAGATCTAAGGAAACCGCTCGAATCGTGAAATTGCATGGCAAGGTGCGTTTTAATACTGCCATCGCGTATAGCATCAATGTGCTATCCTTCCCTCCGGATAAGCCGATGGCAATCGAATCATTTTCTTCAATTAGCCCGAAATCACGGCTGGCTTTTCTCATCTTAGCAAATAGATCCTTGTTGTACGGACGCCATTCATTAGCCTTCAAAAGTTCAGTCAACTCCTTCGTAAATACTAATTTCATTATAAAAAAGGAAGAAATAATGGTCAAGAAAGAAACAATGTAACAACAGTCTCTCGGAACCCTTGAGTCTAAAAGAAAAAGTCTCCTATAATAGAGCTTACAATGAAGGGAGTGTATTCTTTTGGGGAAACATCATTTTTTTAAGCGCACCATTCAAAGTGTATTGACGATTGGGCTTTGTAGCTTCTTGTTTATAAGCGGTGTCCAAGCGGCGGATGCACCGACTAAGAATGGAGAAGAACCTATTGCGCCGGGTGTTGTGCGTGAATCTTATCATTGGGGCACATCCTACGGTAATATTTTGTTTGAAGTGTTACGGTGTGATTTAACGGACCCTTATCTTGATTTGCGGTTAGTAGCCGGCCAGGGAGAGTATAATCAAAAAGCGACTGTGCCGGCAATGGCTCAACGGACAAATGCTACAGCCATGCTGAATGGGGATTTCTTTAATATGGCATTAGAAGGTGCGCCAATAGGGCCATCTATTATTGATGGGCAATTGGCATCGTCTCCTGCGGATATTCAAGGGATATTTTCGTTGGGGATTACTGAAGATAATGTAGCAAGTATCGAAGCCATGGCCTATAATGGTCGTTTAACTGCGGCAGATGGCGCGGCTTTCCCAATCGATGGACTGAATAAGACGTATTATTGGCATGACCCGTCCGGCGCGGAAAGCCATACTAATCTCATCCAGATGTACAATGATATGTGGGCGTCGACTTCTCGTGGACATTCTACAAATTCAGAGGTTTTAGTTAACGCACAAGGGGTTGTTGAACAAATTTCATACGGAAAAACATTCCCTTTCGCTGTTCCTGATGGCAAAACCATTTTACAAGTCAACGGGAAAGCTGAAGCATTTATAAAACAACATTGTCCCATTGGTTCAAAGGTAACGATTCAATCCAAGGTAACACCGGATAAAAATTGGAAATTCCTAGTGGGTGGGCACGCACTTTTGGTTGATCACGGGCGCGTGGTGCCGTATACAAAAGATTTAAATGCTTTAGCCGGTGTTAGAGCGCGTACCGCAGCCGGTGTTTCTGCTGATGGGAAAACACTGTGGTTTGTTTGTGCAGAAGGACGTACAAATAGAAGTGCCGGTGCACATCTTTCTACCTTAGGCTATTTCATGCAACATCTCGGTGTTGATCGTGCTGTCAACCTTGACGGTGGCGGTTCTACCACAATGGTCTTAAAGCATTATGGTGAGACCGCACTCTCAACTGTTATTGCGCCGGAAGGAAACGGTTGGCTCCGCCCGGTTGTCAATGGCATTGGTATCTACAATTCGGCGCCGATGGGAGAGCTTGCATCTTTTGAAACAAGCGGACCATCAACGATGGTTGTTGGCGAAACTGTGAAGATGGGCGTAGGCAAAGCTGTGGATCAGTATTATCATCCACTGAATGTAAATCCGAGCGAATATAGCATCCATTCCGATTACGGACTTGGTGCATCAAATGGTTTATATTATCTTGGCTTAAAAACTGGGACAGATACTGTTACTTTTACTCATGCATCAGGTTTAACGGAAAAGCGAACCATTCAAATTCTTGGCGAAGAAGGCTTTAAAAGTCTGTCTATTAAAACAGACCAGTTCATGGTTAACAATGGCTCTGTGGTAAAAGCAACGCTGTATGGTACAAAAAAAGATGGCAAGGTTGTCATGCTGGATCCACGTGTTGCTGATTGGCAACTTGAAGGCTTTACAGGTAGTGCGAACACTGGTACAATAACGATTGCTGACACTGCCGGTTATGCTAACGGCAAAATAATCGCTCAAATTGGTCAACTCAAAGCGGAAGCTTGGCTGGGGAACAATGATTACAATTTGCTAGACTTATATATCGACGACACGACATATTGGTTAAATGGCGAAACCTATACATTAGATCAACCGGCAATTGCGGTGAAAGGACGTACGCTTGTGCCAATTCGTTTGATTACAGAAGCCTTAGGTGGCGATGTCGAATGGATTGACAATAATAGCCCTATTACAATTTCATACAAGGGTCATCAAATTGAACTTATGGTGGATGCTACGGAAGTTATTGTCGATGGTGAAGAATACACCCTGGATATTCCAGCTCAAGTGATAAAAAATCGTACGTTAGTACCGCTGCGTTTCATTTCGGAACATTTAGGGATGACGGTTGACTACAATCCATCAACGCGATGTGTCAGTGTATGCGGACTAAAATAATTCAAACGGAGGACAATCATATGACACTCATCCGCTTGTTTTTGATTCTTTTAGGATGGTTATGCCTTGGCCTAGGCACGTTTGGCATGTTTTTGCCTGTATTACCTACAGTACCACTGTATCTTTTGGCAACACTTTGCTTTGCAAAAAGCTCTACAAGGCTTCATGAGTGGTTTACGGGCACTAAAGTTTATAAGAAAAATCTTGAAAGCTACGTCAAAGGTCAGGGGATGACATTACATACTAAATATCGTATCACGATTACTATCACTGTAAGTATGGCACTTGGTGCCTTTCTTACAAATGATTTGCCGGTAGTATTAGCGCTTTTAGCGATAATTTGGTGTGGCTTGATGATTTATTTCTTTGCTTTCGTAAAAACGCAACCTGTAAAATAAGAAAAGCCCTTGCAGCATCAAACTGCAAGGGCTTTTATATACTTATAATTCCGGCTCAAATGTATTATTCTACATCTGGCGCATTATAGGTCTTAAAGGTCATCATATTCAGAGGGATTTCCTTTAAGTGTTCAACCAGGTCAGGACGACCCCAGAAGTTTTCTTCTGCACCGAGGTCTTTTGCATCACCGAGTAGAAGAACAACAGGGACTTGACCGCCAAAGCCTTTGATGTAGGCTTGGATGTATTTTGCGCGTTCGAGTGGTTCTTTGTCAATAAAAGACTTATCGACAACAGCAACGCCGATTTCTCTTGCCGGAGTTTTTACGATAGCACCATTAAATTTCATTTTAGCACCTCCCAATAACGTAATTCATCGTTTATATTATAGCATGAATTAGGGCTAAAGTGGCTAAAATGTTTCAATTTGAGATATAATAAACAGGGAGGGATAACTATATGCAACCATGGAAAGATTTGGCGATTAGTCATATTAAAGAAATTGTATTAGAAATGCCAGAAGAAGTAAGGATTGAAGCATGCAGAGAATTGCTTACAGATTCTAGAAAAGGCGTGGTTTCTTTTGCAGATAAAACACTCAAGCAAATTGAAAAAAATGCAATGGAGCGAGCACGTTTGCAGGAAATGTGGCGGTATGAAGAGGAAGCTAGTGCACAAGGGTATAAGTATATAGTCGGAACTGATGAAGTGGGTAGAGGGCCGCTTGCTGGCCCTGTCGTAGCTGCTGCAGTTGTGCTACCGCGTGATTTTGAAGCCATCGGTATAAACGATTCGAAAAAACTCAGTGAAAAGAGAAGGCTCGAATTGGATGCGCTCATTAAACGCGATGCCTTGGCATATTCGATTCAAGAAGTGTCTGTTGAGGATATAGATCGTTTGAATATTTTACACGCGGCAGAGCTAGCGATGAAGCAAGCGGTAGAAGCCTTACCTTTTGGTGATATATGCTTTATTGACGGTGAAAACCAACCGCAATTACATATTCCAACTCGCAACCTTATAAAGGGGGATAGTAGGAGTATATCAATTGCAGCGGCATCAATCATTGCAAAGGTCTATAGGGATCACTTGATGGTTGAGTATGACGAAATATATCCGGAATTTGGATTTGCTAAGCATAAAGGTTATGGTACAGCGGAACATTATGATGCGTTACATCGATATGGGCCTACGCCTATTCATAGACGTAGCTTTAGGTTAAACTGAAAAAAGCACCTAACAAGTGGATGTTCACTTGTTAGGTGCTTTTTTGTTTTAATCGTGATTAACGAGACTTTCGGCGTAATCAAGGGCTTCTACAATATTTGCACGGAAGTTTTGCTTCCCGACTAAATCTATGAAGCCATCTTTTTTCATAACAGAAAGCGGTTGTGCATTAACGTGAGAGAAAATCATTGTAATGTCACGTTTCTTTGCATCAGCAACCATGTCATGGAGGATTTTCATTGCATTGGCATCAATTGCCGGTACACTTCTCATACGGATGACAACAACTTCGGTTTTACGATCAGTTTCAAAACGAAGATTTTTGTTTGCAACTGCAAAGAAAAGAGGACCGCTAATTTCAAATACACGGATGCTGTGTGGAATATCTCTGAAGCGGCGCGCTTCTTCTGGATCTACATTTTCATCGTCTGCATATTTCCATGCCTTAATATCGGATGTTTCTGTCATACGTTTCATGAAGAGCAATGCACCCAACACAACGCCAACTTCAATGGCGATGACCAAGTCGAAAATAACAGTGAGTAAGAAGGTGCATACCAGTACCGCAACGTCACTGCGAGGTGCGGTACGACACAGGCGCGCGAAACCGGTCCAGTCGGCCATATTAATAGCGACAATGAGTAATACAGAGGCCAATGTTGTCATTGGGATGAGGGCGGCAAGAGGCATTAAACTTACAAGAATGATAGTAAGAACAACACAGTGTGTAATGCCGGCGATAGGTGTGCGACCACCGTTACGGACGTTTGCTGCAGTTCTGGCAATAGCACCAGTCGCCGGGATACCGCCAAATATACCGGAAAAGATATTCCCAAGCCCTTGGCCTAACAACTCGGCATTAGATTTATGATTATCACCAATCATACCATCGGCAACAACAGCAGAGAGCAAGGACTCTATCCCTGCTAAGACCGCAATGGTAAATGCAGGAGAAAGCATTTGTTCCACCAAATGGAAAGTGATTTTTGGCATGTGTGGCGTAGGGAATGATGCGCTTAGTTCACCGAATACACTTCCAATGGTATCAACCGGAAGTTTTGCATAGTAGACGATTGCTGTTGTGATGATAATCGCAATTAAAGACCCTGGAATTTTCTTAGTGATTCTAGGAGAAATCAACATAATTACAATTGCTAAAAGACCAATTCCAGTGGCAGTCCAGTTAATGGTATCGATATTTTGGATGTAAACGACAATTTTCTCTAAGAATTCGGATGGTGCTGATTCAATGCCGAAACCAAAGAAATCCTTGAGCTGACCGGCAAATAATGTTACTGCGATCCCGCAAGTAAAACCGGTGGTAATAGTGTAGGGAATGTACTTAATCAAAGTACCGAATCCTAAAAAGGCCATAACGACCAACATAATACCGGCTAAAATTGTTGCGACAATTAAACCGTCGATGCCATATTGAGCAACAATCCCATAAATAATAACAACGAAAGCTGCTGTTGGTCCGCCAATCTGTACGCGACTTCCGCCGAAAAATGAAATAAAGAAACCAGCAATAATAGCAGTATAAAGGCCGCGTTCAGGGTTTACACCTGACGCAATAGCAAGGGCAATAGACAATGGTAGGGCGATGATTGCAACAATTAAGCCGGCAATAACGTCCTTTGAGAATTGAGAGAAAGAGTAGTCTTTTAGACAGTCAAATAGTTTTGGCTTCAAATCCTCCATAAGTACCTCCTTAATGAAATAACATGCATTAGACCACGAAAAAGCAGATAATAAAAGTTATTATCTGCTTCGTATAAATATTCAATTTGCCTTGAGGCTTTTTCAGTATAGCTAATTAGTACAATAAATGCAAGGGATGTCAGCAAAAGATTACAGCGTTTCTAAAAAATACAGTAATAAGCCTGAATTACGACATTTAACTTGTAACAGATGAGGGAGGTGATCCTATGCAGTCATATAATAAAGCAATATAAATATTGATAATAAAAATGGTTGCCGGTGAATAAAAAATAAAATATCTTGTTGGATTGGTAACTCATCATTAAAAAATTATTAAATACAATATACCCTGTTAAAAAAGCGAAATAGAATGGTGGGTGCTATAATTAAATGCAAACCCAAAAGATAACAATGGTCATTAACAATCTAGTAAAAAAAGAGAAATAAGAGGCAATTAACAATGCTTGGTTAATATCTAATGGGAAAATTGTAATATAATGACTCAAATTACGAGATTATTTGGGAAATTGATTTTAGTTTCTTGACCTTTTATCAAATGAGGCTTATTATTATATCATAACAACTACTATGTAGGAGGATAATTATGAGCGAATTAAATGTTGTTGTAATTGGTGGTGTTTCTGCAGGCCCTAAAGCTGCAGCTCGTCTCAAACGTTTAGTACCAGATGCAAAAGTTACTTTGATTGAACGTGGTCATGATATTTCTTACGGTGGCTGCGGTCTTCCATATTTCATCGGTTCTACCGTTAAGCAATTAAGTGACTTAATGACCACTTCTTGGGATGCTGTTCGTACCCCGGAATTCATGAAAGCTACCAAAGATATCGATACCTTACTCGGTTGGGAAGCTACTAAAATTGACCGTGAAAACAAAATTGTTGAAGTTAAAGAAGTAGCAACTGGCGAAGAAAAGAAACTTCCTTATGACAAGGTTGTTATCGCTACCGGTGCTAAGAACTTCGTTCCTCCAATCAAAAATGTTGACGCTCAAGGCGTATTCGGCTTGAAGACCCCTACCGATGGCGTTAACATCCAAAACTACCTCAAGACCGGTGTTGGCAAAGCTGTTGTAATTGGCGCTGGCTTGATTGGTATGGAAACTGCTGAAGCATTCGCTAACTGGGGCGTAGATGTTACCGTTATCGAAATGATGGATCAAATCTTCCCTAAGTTGGTTGACAAGGATTTGGCTTTCGTAGTACAAAACTACCTCGAATCTGAAGACATGAACTTCATGCTTTCTACCGCTGTTAAAGAAATCAAAGTTGACGACGAAGGTAAAGTATGCGGCGTTGTTACTGACAAGGGCGAACTCGATTGCGAACTCGTTCTCGTTTCCGCTGGTGTACGTTCCGAAGTTAGCTTGGCTGTAGACGCTGGCCTCGAAGTTGACCGTACCATCGTTGTTAACGATTACATGCAAACTTCTGACCCAGACATCTATGCTGGTGGTGACTGCGTATCTTGCACCCATCGTATCACCGGCAAGAAGATTTTTGCTCCAATGGGTTCTACCGCTAACAAGCACGGTCGTATCATTGCTGATAACATTGCTACTAACAACACCGAAAAGTTCCCAGGCGTATTGGGCACTTCCATCTGCAAGATGTTCGACTGGTCCATCGGTAAAGTTGGTTTGACCGAAGCTGATGCACAACGTGAAGGCTATGACTACGTAACTTGCGTTGTTCCAGGTTCTGACATTACTCACTTCATCCCTGGCAAGAAGACCATCATGATTAAGGTTGTTGCTGAAAAGGGTACCCGTCGTATCCTCGGCGTACAAGCTGTAGGTCCTGGTGAAGTTGCTAAGCGTATCGACACCATGGCTGGCGCACTTTCCGTTAAGCCAGATATGACTGCATTTGACATGGCTAACATGGACTTGGCTTATGCTCCTCCATTCTCTTCTGCAGTAGATAACTTGCTTGTAAACGGTAACGTTATCGGCAACGAATTGGATGGTCGTGCTCATTCCATCAACTTCTGGGATACTGTAGAACGTTTCAACGATGACAAATCCCTCTTCGTTGACCTTCGCAGCGATTCCGAATTCTCCAAGCACCCATTCGAATGCGACAACTACTATCGTATTCCAATCGAAGAATTGCGTGCACGTTGCAATGAATTGCCAAAGGATAAAGATATCCTTCTCTTCTGCCACCTCTCTACCCGTGGTTATGAAGCTCAACTCATTCTCGAAAGAGAAGGTTTTAAAAACGTTTACTTCATCCAAGGTGGTATCCACTTCTGGCCTTTCGAAAAATTCATCGAAAAGAAGTAATTTGAAATTCAAAAAGCGTTTCGGTTTTTCCGAAACGCTTTTTTGTTGCTTAAAATTCTTTGGCTCGAATAAATATTGTTGTAGATTGGTATTGACAGGCTACTTTTGCTGGATATTTGATGTATGGAAATAGTTTTTGAGGGATTGGGCGTAGAAAGCGTGCTTGACGTTATTTCAAACGACTAAAGCCGGTAAACAACCCGCTGAGGAGCGGGGTTGCAGTGTTGACGGATTTGTGTCTGGTATAATAGAATAGGAGGAGTGATTAGAATACCGCATACTAAATGCATAGAGGAGGAGCTTTATGTATGATCATATTTTAATTCGCTACGGCGAATTAGCATTAAAAGGAAAAAATCAAAAACAATTTTTAAAAACACTTGTTAGAAACATTAGACACCAAATTAAATTAGATACCGGTGAAGCCTGCGAAATAAAAGATATTCATGGCAGAATCATTCTGCCTCTTAACGGACAAGAACCGGAATATTATTACCCTAGTTTGGATCGTGTTTTTGGTCTCGCTTCTTATAGTCCTGTATGCTCTACAGAATTAAGCGAAGATGCTATTATTCAAACTGCAATTGAAGAAATGAAACGTTTCGAAGATCAAGGAAAAACATTTCGTGTTACCGTAAAACGCGCAAATAAACGTTTTCCTATTCGCTCTATGGATATGCAAGTGCTGGTTGCGGAACGTGTTCTAGAAAATGTATCCGGTTTAGAAGCGGATTTGAGAAATTACGATGTCGAATTAAACATTGATATCAGATTCGACCAGGCATATGTTTATGTTGATAAATTGAAGGGATTAGGCGGTTTGCCGTTAGGGACCGGTGGTCGTGCGGTTGCGCTGTTGTCGGGTGGGATTGATAGCCCTGTTGCGATGTGGTCTATCATGCGCCGCGGTGTTGTTGTTGAAGCCATTCATTTTCACTCTTATCCGTATACTTCGCAACAAGCAGAAGACAAGGTGTTGGCTCTTGCAGAAAAAGTAGCGAAATATGGTGGGCAAGTGAATGTGCATTTGGTGCCGTTTACGCGTATTCAGGAAGCGATTGGCATGAATTGCTTTGAAAATCTACGTATTACGATTATGAGAAGAATTATGATTCGTATTGCAGAACGTATTGCAACGATTCGTAACGCTAAAGCAATTGTAACCGGTGATGATTTAGGGCAAGTGGCAAGTCAAACAATTGAAAGTATTTTTGCAATCAATGAAGTAACTACGATGCCAATTTTACGTCCGTTGATTTCATTTGATAAACTTGATATTATGGAAATTGCACACAAGATTGATACCTACGATACATCTATTTTGCCTTATGAAGATTGTTGTACTGTATTTGTTCCGAAAGAACCAAAAACTAAACCTAAAGTGGACGAGTGCCAACATAACGAATCGCTCATTCCAGATTTGGAAGATATGATTTGGAAAGCAATCAAAGATACTGTAACAGTATCTTGTTTCGGCGATGGTAGAGAACAAATCCGTAAACCTTTTGAAATGCCAGCGGGAGGCGAAAACTAATGGGAAAGAATTTGTACGAAACCCCCAGAGATAAAGGTAAATGGAATGTGCAAAATGAAAGTCACAGCAAAACGGTTAATCACGGTGCAAACGATAAAAAAGCACATTTAGAAGCGTTAAAAAAACGTTTCAAAGACCAAAAGAAGTAAAAGAAACGCCCTTGCATTTCACATGCAGGGGCGTTTCTTTTAGAAAATGATTTTTAAGAGTGCTTCAAGAAAGATGGCGATAATAAATAATATGCCAAAGTATTTATTGGTCTTAGAACAATAAATCATTCCGCGCATCATTTTGCGAGGAGATTGATTGGTGCTTTCAAAAGCAGTTATGCAATGAATAGCGAAAGGAATGGAAAGTAATGGTAATAAGATGATTACGCTATGGCCATATGACCATAAAACAAACAACCAAACATATGCCAAAGTAAAGCCTGAAATCATAAATAGGAGGGTGCGCTCATGGCCCAATAAAATCGCTAGGGTGCGACGACCGTTCGCTTCATCCGGTACGCGATCTCGCAAACTATTAGCGGTTAAAAGCAAACCGACTAAGATGTTGATTGGTACGCTGATAGCGAATGCGCCCCATGTGATGGTGCCTGTTTGTGTGTAGTACGCAATCATACAATAACCCGTTCCCATTAGTGTTCCGGCAAATGCTTCGCCAAACGGAGAACGAGAGATTGGATAAGGCCCCCCAGTATAACAATAGCCAATAAGCAAGCAGATTGCGCCTACCACAAGAAGCAACCAAGAGGTGCTCATTGCTAATATAATACCTAAAAGTCCGGAAAGGGCGTAAAGGCTGAAAGCAGCGAACAATACAGATTTCGGTGCTATGCCTTCACGCACAATGGCACCGCCGATGCCAACGGTTTCTTCTGTATCTAATCCATTCTTGAAATCGTAATATTCATTAAACAAGTTGGTTGCTATTTGTATTAGCACTGCGCATAGAATCATAACAAGACCAAGTATAGGATGAAATGCTCGGTCAGCGTATAAAGCATAGCCGATTCCCACAAGGGGAGGGATGATACTTGCCGGCAATGTATGAGGACGCGTCAACTTCCAGTAAAACTTAAAACTTTTCATGCTACATCTCCTTTGAAATAGGTATAAACCGCATCATAGCGCTATTCTGTTACATTTTTTTTACTTGTTTTGTGTTTATTTTATCAGATTTCTTTGCTATAATGAAGGACAGAAACATAATTTTATAGATGTGGGGTGTTAAAACTATGGCATATGTAATTGATTCTTCCGCATGCCTTTCTTGCGGCGCATGTGAAGGCCAATGTCCTGTAGGTGCTATCTCTGATAGCGGAGACGGTACTCGTGTTATCGACGCTGGTAATTGCATTTCTTGCGGTTCTTGCGCAGGTGTTTGCCCAGCAAACGCAATCGCAGCTGAATAATGATTAAAGAAAGGCTTATTGCACACGTAATAAGCCTTTAATAGTTTTTAGGTGACCATGAAGAAATATTATGCAGTTAGAAAAGGCCGCACAACCGGTATTTTTGATAGTTGGAGCACATGTGAACAACAGATAAAGGGATTTTCCGGGGCGGAGTATAAAAGTTTTAAAACCTTAAAAGACGCGCAAATGTATTTGCAAACTTATCAAGAAAATAATGCGTCAAACATAGCATTGGGACATCGTTATCCATGCGCCTATGTTGATGGTAGTTATGATGTGGTTACGCATCGATTTTCCTATGGTGCTGTCATTCTAATAGATGAAAACAACGAAAAACAGTTTTCAAAAATGTTTAATGATCCTTCTCTTGCAAAAATGCGTAACGTTGCTGGAGAAATCAAGGGTTGTGAGTTTGCTATTTCCTATGCTTTAGAGCATCAATGGGAAACCATCGACATTTATTACGACTATTATGGCATTGAAAAGTGGGCGTTGGGAGAGTGGAAACGTAATCTTCCGGAAACGCAGGCTTATTACGAATTTTGTCAAGACGCGTTATCAAAAATGAAAATTCGCTTTGTAAAAGTCAAGGGGCATTCTGGGGAACGGTATAATGATCTTGCGGATGCACTGGCAAAACAAGCTTTAAATTTATAACGATCGGAGAACACGAATGAGTTTAAAAAAGACAATAGCAGGTTCGCTGGTGTTGTCGCTTGGTTTAACCACCGTGATGGCGTCACCGGCAGTTGCAAAATCCATTTCTGAATTACAAAATGAACAAAATTCCGTTAATAATTCCATCGAAAAAAAGAAAGAGGAATTAAACAATACATCTACTCAGAAATCAGAGACCGTTGCGAAAATGAAGGAAATTAACGATTCTATTAACGCAACTGAAAAGAAAATCGCTGCTTTCTCTACTCAGATTTCAGATCAACAAGTAAGTATTGATGAAACCAATGCTCAGATTGCTGAAACAGAGAAAAAACTCGCCAAGGCTCAATCTGATTTAAATAATCGTTTGGTTAATATTTACAAGGAAGGCAACATCAACTATTTGGAAGTCCTATTTCAATCCGAAGACTTTTCAGATTTTTTAACGCGTTTTGAATACCTTTCTTTTATTTCTAAGCGTGATAAGGATTTAGTGGATGAAGTAAGTGCTACAAAAGCACAATTGGATAACCAAAAAGCAACTTTAGAACAACAGCTGCAATCTCTGAATGCTTTAAAAGCAGAAGAGGAAGGGGTAAAAGGGCTTTTACAGGAACAACAAGCCACCCAAAAAAGTGTATATGCTGAGCTTGAAAAAGACGAAGCGGCAATTAAAGAAAATATTGCTGTGATGCAAGCGACATCTGCTGAAATCGGTAATCAAATTGTTGCATTACAACAACAAGCTGCCGCACAACAAGCAGCACAGCAACAAGCTGCAGGTGACGGTGCAACCGTTGCACCAAGCACCGGTAATATTCAAAATTCCGCTGCGGGCGGTGGCGTTTGGCCGGCTCCTGCTAGTAGAATTATCACTAGTACCTACGGTGGTCGCGCATACCCTATTGACGGGAGTTACAATTTCCATCTGGGGTTGGATATTGGGGCCGGTTATGGTACTCCAGTTGTTGCTTATCAAGGCGGTACCGTAATTATTGCCACCTATCATTGGAGTTATGGCAACTATGTTGTTGTTGACCATGGGAATGGTTTGAGTACGTTATATGCCCATATGTCTGCTTTGAACGTGAGTGCAGGCAGTAAGGTTTCGGCAGGTCAACAAGTCGGGGCAGTTGGCTCCACGGGTTCTAGCACAGGTCCGCACCTTCATTTTGAAGTGCGTATCAATGGTTCTACAGTAGACCCAGCACCATATCTTGGTATTTAATCGAAAGCTCTGAAAGAAACGTCTTTCAGAGCTTTTTTCTGGAAAATATAGAGAAAACGGAGATTATTATGAAACTTTCAAAAAAAGACATCAAAGAATTAAAAGCACAAGCGCAAGAGCTCAAGCCAAAAGTTTTAGTTGGTAAAAACGGTCTAAATGAAGGCACCCTTCAATCTATTGATGAAGTTTTAGAAGCAGACGAACTTGCGAAAATTAAGTTCTTGAATAACAGCATTGAAATTACTCAAGAAATGTGCGAAGAATTAGCAGAAGAACTTCAAGCTGAATTGGTACAAAAAATTGGTAGAATGATTATTTTATACAGAGAAAAGATTGAAGACTAAAAGATTGGATTGGTGACTATATGATAAACAAAGCAAAGCGAATTGTTGTCAAAGTTGGGACGAGCTCGCTAACCCATAAAAATGGTCACATTAATCTGCGCTTTATTGATAAACTAAGTGCGGTACTTACGGATTTAAAAAACGAAGGCTTTGAAGTCATTCTGGTCACTTCCGGTGCTATTGGCGTAGGGAAATATCGATTAAACTTACAAGATAAGCATCTTTCAATTAGTGAAAAGCAGGCTATGGCAGCAATAGGTCAAGGATTATTGCTGCACATTTACGAAAAAAGCTTTACAGAATATGGCCAGCTTACTGCCCAATTGCTTCTTACTAGAGAAGATATAAAAATTCGTAAACGATTTTTGAATGCGCGCAATACCATTTTAGAGCTTTTAAAACTCGGTGTGATTCCGATTGTGAATGAAAACGACAGCGTTGCCAACGATGAAATTAAATTTGGCGATAATGACACCTTGGCTGCACTCGTTGCCGTCCTCTGTGATGCTGATTTAACAATTTTGCTTACAGATATTGATGGGCTTTATACCGGTAATCCACATATTGATAAAAACGCAAAAAAAATTGATGTTGTTGAGAAAATTACTATAGACATCGAAGATATGGCGGGAGCAGCGTTGTCTAACGTTGGTACTGGCGGTATGCATACAAAAATTGAAGCAGCAAAAATCTCCACCAATGCGGGCATCCCGATGATTATTGCTTCTGGTGAAAATCCAAGTATCCTTTATGATATGGTTGCTGGATTGTCTGTTGGTACGCTCTTCAAAGCGACGCATCGACCAATTCATTCTCGTAAATCTTGGATTCTTTATGGCTCTGAAGAAGAAGGCATTATTTATGTGGATGAAGGTGCAAAAAAAGCGCTTCAAGAACGTGGTACTTCCTTGTTGCCAAGTGGGATTATTAACGTTAGCGGTGAATTTGAACGTGGGGCTATTGTTGCGATTGCCGATATCGGTGGAAATACTTTTGGAAAGGGAATTTCTAATTACTCATCGATATTCATAAATCGTATTAAGGGCTTAAAAAGCAACTGTATTTATAACAAATATTTGGATTATAATGAAGAGGAAATTATTCACAGAGACAATCTCGGCATCCTTTAAAAGAGTAGGTGACAATTCAGCATGAAGATTGGTTTGTTTGGTGGCACGTTTGATCCGATTCATGTGGGGCATGTTGATATGATTCGTCAAGTGTGTGACCATATGCCTTTGGATCAGGTGATTTTTATTCCGGCTTATATTCCACCTCATAAAAATAGAATCATTACTCCGTATACTCATAGAATGGCAATGACCGCGCTAGCGTTACAGCATGATCCTTCATTTGAAATCTCGGACTATGAAAGCAAAACATCTAAACCATCGTATACTTATCACACACTTTCCTATTTTAGAGAAGCCTGCCCAAAAGATGAATTCTTTTATATTATGGGCGCAGATTCTTTTAACAGTATTAAAAGTTGGTATAGATGGGCTGATCTCTTGTGTTTAAGTAATTTTATTGTGATAGATCGTCAATCGTATCCGCTTAGTATCGATGCAACAACAAAAGGTGTACTTAATAAGAGTCCTTTTACGGTATATCATATGCCGTTAAAAACCATTCCTGTATCTTCAACGTTGATTCGACAACAGTTGAAGGATCAAGTGACTATGCCGAATTATTTGTCTCGTGATGTCTATGATTATATTAGGGGAAATAAATTATATCTGGAGTGATTTTTTATGGAATACCAAGCAATCGTAAAAAACAAGCTCTCAAAAAAACGTTATGAACATTCTGTAAGAGTGGCTGAAACTGCCGTTAAATTAGCAGCGGCACACGGGCAAGATCAACATAAAGCCGAACTGGCAGGATTGCTTCATGATTATTGTAAAGAAATGCCAAAGGAAGAGATTGTAAAAATATGTGTCGATGGCGATTTGCTTACCTCTGAATATGATTTGCTCATGCCACAAATTCTTCATGGACCAGCGGCGTCAATTGCATTAAAAGATGAAGGCATTGTACAAGATACGCAAATATTGCAGGCCATACGGTTTCATACCACCGGTTATCCGCATATGGATACCCTCGCAAAAATTATCTTTATTGCAGATTATATCGAACCGGGAAGAAGTACACCGAATATTGATGATTTGATGGGCATTGCGTTAAAGAATATTGATGCATGTGTGGTTGAAATAATTGATAGGACGAGCAAATATTTGATTGGTGAGCATAGACTTATCCACGAAGATATGATTAAATTAAGAAACGAAATAATAAGCAAGGAGTAACTGGCTTAAAATGAACAAAATAATAGAAGAATTTGTACGCTTGATGGACCTTAATAAATGTGAAGATATTACCGTTTTAGATATGAACGGGATGACCTATCTTGCAGATTATTTCATCATTGCAACTATTAAAAACAAACCCCATGCCGATATGATTGCTAATAAGTTAGAAAAATTAAATTTCAATCTTACCGGTAGCAACTATTTCCGCACTGAAGGAAAACAACAAGGGGACTGGTTATTGATTGATACCGGTGATTTGATTGTTCACCTTTTCCAACCGGAAACCCGTTTCTACTACAACCTTGATGGCTTATGGGGCGACGCAGAAAGAATTGATATCTCATCGTTGTTGATCGATTAACGGAGGTGTGTGGAAATGACTGTAGGCTTCTTTGATTCTGGTATTGGCGGAATTTCTGTATTAGAAAAAGCTGCCGCACAGTTAACGCATAATCAGTTCCTTTTTTATGCGGACTCCTCACACGTTCCTTATGGAACAAAAAGCAAACAACAAATTATAGAATATGTCGACCATGCAGTATCATTTTTACATGCGCAGGGTGCCGATGTCGTTGTCTTGGCATGCAATACTGCAACCAGTGCCGCTGCGAATTATTTGCGCGAAAAATATCCGTTTCCTATTTTAGGAATGGAGCCAGCCGTGAAGGTAGCGTCTAAAACACTAGATGAAAATGATGCAACTAAAATTATTGTTACGGCCACTGAGCTCACACTCAAATTAGAAAAATTGGAATCTCTTATTCAGCGATTGGGTGTGACAGAGCACGTTGAAGAGTTGTCTTTGCAACGTCTTGTTGAGTTTGCGGAAAATGATATTTTCGACGGCGAAGTATTAAATAACTACTTGAAGCAGCAATTAAGTTTATGCGATGTGGCCAATACTTCTGCATTGGTACTGGGGTGTACACATTTTACCTTTTATAAAACACTTATCCGTCGCATTATGTTAGATTTAACAGGGCATGCTATTCCTGTTGTAGACGGAAATGAGGGCACAGTCAATCACTTGGCCTCAATAGTAGAGCCGGAATTTGTAGATGCAAAACCTTTGGTAGAAAGAATTCGCTTTTTTGAAAGTGATCACGAAGTTCCTTTTGCAAAGTACGAACATTTATTAAATCGTGCTCATTTTGAAAATGCTGGAGGATATTAACATGAAAAGCGCTTTATTTATTGTAAATCCAAATGCCGGCAAAATGGCTATGCGTGAGAATTTACTTGATGTACTTAGTAAATTTAATGCACACGACTATAAGACAACCGTCTATATTACTCAAAAAGCCAATGATGCAACAGAGTATATTCAAACCCATGGTGAAGGCCATGATTTAATTATTTCGTGTGGTGGTGACGGCACTTTTAATGAAATCCTACGTGGCATTACCGCATCTGATAAAGAGTTTGCACCACTTACCTGCATACCTACTGGTACGGTTAACGATTTTGCTCGCTCTTTAGGAATACCAAGTGATATCCAGCTTGCTGCGGATATCATTCTGGATTCTAAACCGCATAACTATGACTTTGGCATTTTTAATGGCGAAATTTTTAGTTATGTGGCTGCAGCGGGTGCTTTCACTGAGGTGTCTTATGGTACGCCGCAATATCTAAAAAATCTTCTTGGAAAATTTGCTTATTTCTTAGAAGCTTCCAAGAAATTGACCGATTTATCCGATGTGTTTTCATTAACCATCGAAATTGATGGTGAAACCATTATTGAAGGCGATTTTATTCTTGTAGCGGTTTCAAATTCAAAGTCTATAGGTGGCTTCTTACAATTTGATGATGACGAAGAAAAATCAATGTTGACAGATGGAATGTTTGAACTTACGTTGATTCGGAGTCCGGTCACTCCGATAGATGTACAAAAAATGATTCATTCCATAAAAATGCGTCAATATGATAATGATTGTATTCGCAGTGTCAAAGGGAAATCATTTAAAATTACTTCTGCACGTCCATTACCATGGACGCTGGATGGAGAATATGCCGGAGAATTTGAAGAAACGACAATAGCCTTACATCATAAATGTATTCAATTGGTTTTCCCAGATTAAGAATAAAATGTTTATTATTGAAAGGATGAAAAATAGATGATTAATAAAAACTATGAAAACCTCAAGAACAATTACTTATTTTCAACCGTAGCGGAAAAGGTTCGCAATTACTCCGAAGCAAATCCTGACGCGGATATTATTAAACTTGGGATCGGCGATGTGACCAAACCATTGGCAAAAACTGTTATTGCAGCATTACATAAAGCTGTTGACGAAAATGCTGTCAGCGAATCTTTTATGGGGTATGGCCCGGAACAAGGTTATGCATTTTTACGTGAAGCCATTGCAAATTACTATGGTAAATTGCATGCAGAAATTGATGCGAGCGAAGTATTTGTAAGTGACGGCGCAAAAAGCGATATTGCGAACATCCTCGATATTTTTGATAAAAACTGTCATGTAGTTATTCCGGATCCTGTGTACCCTGTTTACTTGGATACCAATATTATGGATGGTCGTGAAGTAAGTTTCTTGAACGCTAATCAAGGAAACAACTTCTTGCCAATGCCTGAGGATCTTCAAACCGACAAGAATCCTGATATTATTTATCTTTGCTCTCCTAACAATCCTACCGGTGCCTGCTACAATAAAGAGCAACTTAAAGTATGGGTTGACTATGCAAATGAACACGGTTCTGTGATTTTGTTTGACAGTGCTTACGAAGTATTCGTGTGTGTAGATGAATTGCCACGCACTATTTTTGAAATTGAAGGCGCTAAGACCTGTGCCATCGAAATCGCATCTTTGAGTAAGACTGCAGGTTTCACTGGTACTCGTTGCAGCTATACCGTTGTGCCAAAAGAATTGGTTCGTGATGGCCACTCCTTAAAGGACATGTGGAACAGACGTCAATCCACTAAGTTTAATGGTACACCATATATCGTTCAAAGAGCTGCAGAAGCTGTATTTACCGATGAAGGTTATGCTGAAATTATGGAAAACATCCGCGGCTACCAACATAATGCAAAGATTATCACTGATACTTTAGATGAGCTCGGGATTTACTATACCGGTGGGCACTATTCCCCATATGTATGGTTAAAATGCCCTAACAATATGAGCTCTTGGGAATTCTTCGATTTCTTATTGGAAAAAGCCCAAGTAGTAGGGACACCAGGTGAAGGTTTTGGTAGCAACGGCGAAGGTTTCTTCAGATTGACTGCTTTTAATACCCCTGAACGCACCAGTGAAGCAATGGATCGTTTGAAAAACCTTCTGAAATAATTTTGAGAAGGTGAATAAATGATTCATTTTACAAACGCCGGTCATACCTTTAAAAATGGTACGGTCGGTCTAGCAGATATTAATTTAAATATTGAGGCAGGGGAATTCGTTTACATTGTCGGTGAAAGCGGCGCGGGTAAATCAACCTTTGCTAAGCTGTTGCTTCGCGAACTAATTGCTACAAGTGGAAACATTCGTGTCGATAATGTTGACCTTGCGAAGATTAAAAAGCGTCGATTGCCTTTTTATCGTCGAAAAATAGGCTTCGTTTTTCAAAATTTTCGTTTATTGGAAGATCGTTCAGCTTATGAGAATGTTGCCTTTTCTTGCGAATGTATTGGATTACCAAGAAAAGAAGTTGTGAAACGCACCAGAGAAGCATTAGAATTTGTTGGCTTGACGGATCGACAGAATCATTATCCAAGAGAACTATCCGGTGGTGAGCAACAACGCGTCGCTATTGCACGTGCGATTGTCAATAAACCTCAGATTGTCATTGCGGATGAGCCAACAGGTAATCTGGATCCGAATCACGGAGAAGAAATTTTCAAATTGTTCGAGGCCATCAATGAGATTGGCACTACGGTCATTATGGCTACTCACGATGAACTCTTAGTGGATAAACACCCACATCGAGTGGTGACCTTGTCAAATGGTCATATTGTAAGAGATAGTGTGAATGGGGGGTATTGGTTAGATGTTCCTAACGAAAACTAAATACACCATTCGTGATAGCTTTCGTCAAATCACGCGACACAAGTTACTTTCTTTTTTAACAATACTGACCATTGCTATTACCTTGACGATGTTTAGCGTAGCTTCTTTGGTCGGAATCAATAGCTATAATGCATCAAAGAGTATTGAAAACCAATTGAGGGTGGTTGCATTTCTTAAACAACCATCGTCACCGGAAAAAAACGTAGATTTACTAAAAAAGCTCGAAAAAACAGCACATGTTGAAAATGTTGAGTACATTAGTAAAGAGGAAGCTCTTCAAACACTTGATGAGCAAATGAAAGACACTGAAGTGGATGTGAAAGAATCCTTAAACGGCGATAATCCATTGCCGGACTCTTTTCAAATCACAGTGGATCAACCGGAAAATATCGAAGCTATCGCCAAAACATTAGAGAGCAATACTATTATTGACAGTGTCAAGTACGGTCAGGATTTAGTAGAAAATGTAGTTAGTTTTAATAAATCCGCTGCTGTTGTCGGTTCAATGATTATTGTGCTGCTTGTATTTGCAACACTTTTCTTGATTAATATCACTATTCAATTGACTGTTAACAGTCGCAAAGATGAGATCCAGATTATGAAGCTTGTAGGTGCAAAAAACAGCTTTATTCGTATGCCATTCTTTATCGAAGGGATGATTCTCGGAGCCTTTGGGGCTGTTGTGGCAGGTGTGTTTGTATATTGGGGATATGAAAATATCTATTCCTATATCTCTGCAAATTTGCCGTTTTTGCCATTGTTTAACACCAATTATATGATGCCGATTTTAGTGATTTTTAATTTATCACTAGGTATTATTCTTGGTGCTCTTGGCAGTAGTTTTGCGGTGAAAAAACATTTAAAAATTTAAAAGATGAAGCGCACAATTTGTGCGCTTTTTTCATAAGGAGGAACTTATAATGAAGACAATCAATGATTGGAAAAATTATGCGAAGATTGCTATTGTATTAGGATCTGGATTAAACCAATGTATTCACGAATTTATGAATATAGAAGGGGAACTTTCTTATCGCGAAATTGAAGGGATGAAAGTTTCTACTGCGCCTGGACATATAGGAAAATTTCTATTTGGTACCATTGAAGGTGTGCCAGTGATTGCTATGCAAGGACGTCTTCATTTTTATGAAGGGTATTCGATGGATGATGTAACCATGCCGATTGTGATGTTACATCAACTTGGCGTTGAAACATTGATTGTTACTAATGCTTCAGGTGGTATCAATCTAGATTTCAATGTTGGTGAGTTTATGTTGATTACAGACCACATCAATTTAACAGGGACCAACCCGCTTATTGGACCGAAACGAGAAGGCGTCGAACGCTTTCCTGATATGAGTTATGCATACAATAGGAACTATATTGATATTATGAAAAAAATTGCTGAAGAGCAGCACATTCCAATGCAAACTGGGGTATATATCGGTGTAACCGGTCCTAGCTATGAAACACCGGCCGAAATTCGTGCTTTTCGTGTCTTAGGTGCAGATGCCGTTGGGATGTCAACCGTTGCGGAAGTTATTGTGGCTAATCAAATGCATATGCAAGTCTGTGGCCTTTCACTTATTAGTAATATGGCTGCTGGTGTTCTTGATCAAAAGCTTACTGAAGAAGAAGTCCTTGAAGCCGGAAGAAACGCACATCCTCAATTTAAAACCTTGTTAACACACTTTATCCGTAACATTGGAGAATAAACATATGACAACTCGAAACAGTTTAATTCCGATTGCTTATCACAAGGATACCAATACCATTGAAATTATCGATCAAACGAAACTTCCAAATACGTTAGAAAAGAAGCAATTGCATACTTCCGAAGAAGTTTGGGAATCCATTAAAACACTTGAAGTGCGTGGTGCCCCACTCATTGGCATTACTGCAGCCTACGGTTTAGCAATGGTTGCTGAAAATATAACTAATAGTTCACTTGATGCTTTTATTGCTGATGTTCAAAAGACGAGCGATTATTTTCTGAGTTCACGTCCGACAGCGGTAAACCTAGAAAATTGTTTAAATCGAATGACCGTGGATTTAGATAAAGTGCAGAGTGTCGAAGAAGGCAAACGTTGTCTTTTGGAAAAAGCAATCTTTTTACATCAAGAAGATATCGCAATTAGTAAAGCTATTGGATGTTACGGCAATCGTCTTTTAAAAAATGGTGCAAAGGTCATGACTTATTGCAATGCAGGATTGCTTGCTACCAGCAATACTTATGGTACCGCATTAGCCCCAGTTTACACAGCGACAGAAGAAGGAAAAGACATTGAAGTATTTTCTTGCGAAACACGTCCGGTTCTTCAAGGTGCGCGCTTAACTTCCTTTGAACTCACATATAACGATATTCCAACTACTGTCATTACAGACAATATGATGGGATGGCTTTTATCAACACACCCTATTGATGCTGTTTTTGTGGGATGCGATCGCGTGGCTACCAACGGTGATTTTGCAAATAAAATCGGAACCTATACGTTAGCGGTTATGGCAAAAAGACATAATGTGCCATTTTATGTATGTACACCATCAACTACTATCGATTTTAATGCGAAAACACAAGATGACATTACTATTGAAATGAGAAATCCGGAAGAAGTGCGTACATTATGGTATGAGCAAGCAATGGTTGCTGAAAAAGCGAAAATCCTGAACCCTGCTTTTGACTGTGTACCAGCAGAACTTGTTACAGGATTTATCACCGAAAAAGGAATTTTAAAACCACCGTTTTCAAAGGAGATGTTTGAATAATGACTATTCAAAGTAAATTTCCGGAAATGACCGAGTTTATAGAGCCGTTTATTGAAGTGTGTCATGCTTTGTATAAGAATCAGTATGTGTGTGCATATGACGGTAACGTAAGTATACGTTTCGAAGATAAAATCTTAGCAACGCCAACACATTTGAGTAAGGGTTTAATAACGAAGGATGATTTGATTGTGGTGGACCTTGATGGTAATCAACTGGCTGGCAATCGCAAACCGACCTCGGAGCTCAAGGTGCATTTAGCTGTGTATGAGCAAAATCATACAGCAAAATGTATTATTCATGCCCATCCGCTCTATGCGACAGCCATTTATAGAAATGGGAAAGCGGTTGATTCATCGGTTCTTACCGAAGCGGAAGAAACATTGGGAACCGTGCCAATCGTTCCCTGCTTTGCGCCGGGTACCAAAGATCTCGCGCAAGCCGTTGGAAAAGCCATGCCGGAAGGCGTTCGTGCTTGTATGATGGAAAATCATGGTGTTGTAGTTGCAGGGGAGACGCTGGAAGAAGTCTACTTTCTGCTTACTTCTGTGGAACGATTGGCAAAAACTGAATATCTCATCGCAAATATGAAATAAAATCCGCTAGTTTCTGTTATTTTTTTACCGGTTATGCTAGAATATAAATGGTCTGTAAAAAAGGGGGTAGACACTGATGAATTTAGAAAAAGATTGTCAACATTTCGTGTCATCGTTAAATAAAGATTTTACCATCGGTAGTCGTCATCTTATTGACGATGTTCCGTTTAAATTCACAGCGCCTGATTTCCTATACTTTTTTTCATTGAAAGATCAGTTATGGAAGAACACTACTGATGACAAACGCTTGGCTATCAGTCTTGCAATGACCGAATTATATGTCAGTGTGTTATTACATATCTATTCCAGTGACTATCGCTTTAATGAAGAAGTGCACCATTTGGAAAATAGTGTTTTATATGGTGATTTATTATCTGGCGCTTTTGCAGAAAAGCTACTCAGCGTTAACGAAGCAGGCTTACTTAAAGATTGGCTTGTTTTGTTGCAACAAATTCATCAAGAGCTGGTAGTCATGTCCTTAGAAAATAAAAACATCTATGAGAAAAAAGAGTGCTTATTAGAGCATCTTGTGGAGTATCTGGTTCCACAGGAAGAAAAAGGGGATTTTAGTGCTTCTACAAAAGCACTTCTCTTAGATGGGGATGATGAGTTTTTTACCCATCATATTGCGATGCAGATGCCAGACTACTTAAAAATGGCGTTAAAAGCACCAATCTCATCCTCCGGCGACTTTTTGACGTTTATAGGTGACTAAATGAAAAATTTAATGCAACAACAACGAATCAAAAACATATTAAAGGATGTAGAAAGTTGCTTAGAGCAACTTGTCGACTTTGACGACCCTTTTATCAAAGAATGTGCTTTATCTAACATTCGAGCCGGTGGAAAACGTCTGCGTCCTATCTTTGTCATTTTGACCGCTCAATATTTTGGGGTAAAGAATGATGAAATCATCAAATTTGCGGCCATTATGGAGCTGATTCACATGTCATCACTTATTCACGATGACGTTAATGACAACTCTGATTTGCGCCGTGGTCAAACAACCATCAACGCAACCTATAATAATGATGTAGCCGTTCATGTTGGGGACTATATTCTGATTGAAGCCTTAAAAAAGGTTTACGAAGTGTCTCATACAGAAGAACTACTCAAAATTCTTTCGAGTACAGCGGTAGAAATGTCAAAAGGGGAAGTGGCTCAGTTGGCCTCTATGTTTGATATTAAGCAGGATTTTGATTCCTATAACTATCGTATTGAAAGAAAAACAGCCCTTTTAATTGCGACCTGTACACAAACTGGCGCAATTTTAAGTGATGCAACCCCAGAACAAATAGATGCCTTTTACAGATTTGGTCATCATTTAGGGATGGCATTCCAAATTAAAGACGACCTGATGGATATTCTTCCAAGCAACAGCAAAAAAATCGGTAAACCGATTGGACACGACTTGGCCAGTGGGTTAATCACTTTGCCAACGCTGTTGGTTTTGCAAAAAGAGTTTCCGGAACGTGCACTTATTCTTGAAAAAATTGATCAGCACTTTCCAAACGGTCAAGAAGATTTAGATTTCATCATGCAGTTCATTCTTAAAGATGAGATTGTTAAAGAATGTGAAGACCATATCATGTATCATATTGATGCAGCAAAAGCAATCTTAGATGGTTTGGCACCAAATGATACACGTGCGCTTCTTTATGATGCTGCCGATTATGTTTATGAAAGGTCTATCTAATGAGTTTTAACTACTCTGTCATGCTCAATGTAGAGAGTAAGCCTGTGCTTGTCGTTGGTGGGGGCACTGTTGCAAAGCGAAAAATCAAAGATTTATTGACTCTTAAGGCGAAGGTGACGGTTATTGCACCATCAATCCTAGAAGATATTCGAAATTTTGCGCTGACGGGTTCCTGCCAATGTTTGCAACGTCCATTTGAACTATCGGATATTGAAACATTTCATCCGTTCATTGTTTTTGCTGCAACAGACAATTTTGCACTAAATCGCGAGATTACGAACTATTGTAATACACGTCAAATTCTGGTTAATTCAATTACAGAACCATCAGAAGGCAGTCTTTCTGTACAGGCAACCATTAGAAAACCGATGTATGCTGTGTCGGTATCAACGTACGGACAAGGTCCCGGGTTTTCAAAAGCGCTCAAAGAGCACTTGCAAACAGTTTTAAATGAACGGTTTGATTTAGTAGTACAACTCTATATCGATATCAGACAATGGTTGTTTGCAACCTATACTGATTCTGATGTAAGAATCAATTATTTACGTAAACTTACGTTTCAAAATATAAATTCTCTAATGAACGATGAAGCGTTAGAGTATGATCAACTATTAGAGAAGGTGAAAGAATGGCTATCTTGCTCATAGGATTGAATCACAAGAGTGCACCGGTAGAAGTGCGCGAAAAGGTATCCTTATCAAGACCGCAAATTGAAAAATTAAGTAAAAAGATTCGTCAGGTGCAGTCTTTTTCGGGCTGCACCATTCTTTCGACTTGCAATAGAACAGAATACTATGTCAATGCAGACTCGCCGTTTGCCGCGCAAGAAGCGCTTATTGACTTAATCTGTGGATATAGCGGCATCAAGCCAAGAGAATTGGCGCCGTATTTGTATATCAAATTTAACAAGCATGCCGTAGAGCATTTATTTAGCGTAGCTGCCGGCTTGGATTCTATGATTTTGGGCGAAAGCCAAATTCAAGGTCAAGTACAAGATGCCTATGAATATGCGCTAAATTACGGTATTTCTGACAATATCTTAAATACCTTATTTATGAACGCCCTTACAGTAGGGAAGCGCGTTCGCACCGAAACACAAATTGACCGCCATACATTAAGTATCAGTATTGCAGCGGTAGAAATTGCAAAGGATTATTACGGAGGATTGACTGATAAAACCATTCTCGTTTTAGGGGCCGGTGAAACCAGTGAATTGACCTCTCGTTATTTAATCTCCAATGGTGCACAGAGCATCATGGTTGCAAATCGTACCTTTGAACGTGCTGAATGGCTGGCCGGTGAAATTGGTGGTCGTGCTGTCAATTTTACTGAGCTTGCACAATATTTACCGGACGCCGATTTAATTATCAGTAGTACTGCATCACCGGTACCAATCATTGATAAAGAAGTGTTGCTTCAGGCTCAATCAAACCGCGAAAAGCCGCTGCTCATGATTGATATTGCTGTGCCTCGCGATTTTCATCCAAATGTGGCAGAATTGCCTTACGTGAAGCTATTTGACATTGACGATATGTCACGCAAAACGGATGAAAATCTTGTTGCGCGACAACAAGAAACCGCAAAAGCCCAGGCAATTGTTAATGAAGAACTTGAAGATTTCTATTTTTGGTTGGATTCCTTGTGGGTTGTACCAACCATCGTTAAGATGAGAGAGCAAATTGCAAAAATCAAAGAATCTGAAATTGAACGTGCCATTCATCGTATTGACAATCCAAGTGATCGAGAAATTCGTATTATTGAACAACTCGCCAACAGTATTGTTAACAGATGGTTGCACCAACCGATTATTAACATGAAATCACTTGCTGGGAAACGTGCTGATAAAATTGACTGTTATATTAATGCAATCAATGATTTATGGGGATTAAATGATGACGACAAAAAAAGTAATTAAGGTAGGCTCTCGTGATAGCCAACTCGCATTATGGCAAACCAAATATGCCATTGAAGAATTAAAAAAAGTATTTACCGACTATGAATTTGAAATTGTAAGCATGAAAACCAAGGGCGACAAGATTCTGGATGTTTCTCTTTCAAAAATCGGCGATAAAGGCTTATTTACTAACGAACTTGAATCCATGATGCTTTCTGGCGAAGTGGATATGGCTGTTCATAGTTTAAAGGATATGCCAACCAGCCTTCCGGAAGGCCTGTCATTGAGTTGCTTCTTAGAACGTTACGACCACAGAGATGCATTGCTTACCAAGCACTCCGGCGGAATCATGGAATTACCGAAGGGGGCAATTGTCGGTACTAGTAGCTTGCGTCGCCGTTCTCAATTGCTCGCTATGCGTCCTGACCTTCAAGTGAAGGATTTACGTGGTAATGTCAATACTCGTCTTCGCAAATATCACGAAGAGGATTTTGACGCTGTGATTTTGGCTGTTGCAGGTTTAGAACGTCTTGATTTCCACGATGAAATTTCCGAACATCTTGACGACCAATTCTTTGTACCTGCTGTAGGGCAAGGGACATTGGTTATTGAAGCGCGTACTGACCGTGAAGATTTAAATGAAAAATTTGCCCTTGTTAATGACGACAATACCACCAAGTGTGTGTTTGCAGAACGTCAATTTATGTGTGCCCTTGATGGTGGCTGCCAAGTGCCTATGGGTGCTTATGCACAAATCAATGGGGATGAAATTTCCATTCACGGATTTGTAGGCGCAGTTGATGGCTCTGTCATGCTCAAAGACACTGTAACCGATTCAGTAGAAAACTACGAAAAAATTGGCGTACAATTGGCTAAGAAACTCTTAGAAAAAGGCGCCAAAAATATTTTAGATACCATTCGCAACTAATTACGAGGATAGAATCATGAAGAACAACGGATATGTTTACTTAGTTGGTGCCGGCCCTGGTGATATTGGATTGATTACCGTAAAGGGTCTTGAATGCATCAAAAAAGCAGATGTGATTGTGTATGACCGTTTGGCAAACCCACGTCTGTTGTCCTATGCAAGACCTGACGCGAAATTTATTTATGTTGGGAAAACACCTGACCATCACACCTTGAAGCAAGAAGAAATCAATCAAGTATTGGTTGACGAAGCCATCCAGGGGCAAGTAGTGACCCGTTTAAAAGGTGGTGATCCATATGTATTTGGTCGTGGTGGCGAAGAAGGGGAAACCTTGCGTGCAAATGAGGTGCCTTTTGAAGTCGTGCCGGGGATTACTTCTGCTATTGCGGTGCCATCTTACGCCGGCATTCCTGTGACCCATCGCCATTTGACTTCAACCTTTACCGTTATTACCGGTCATGAAGACCCACTCAAAGCCAGCAGCCAAATCAATTGGGAACGTTTAGCAAAAGACCCTGGCACCTTGATTTTTCTCATGGGTGTGGGGCACTTGGAACAAATCGTTCAACAATTAACCAACAACGGGAAATCCGCAGAAACCCCAATCGCTCTCATTCGTTGGGGCACTCGTCCGGAACAACAAGTGGTTGTTGGGACCCTTGCTACCATCGTAGAAGATGTGAAAAAAGCCGGTTTAACTTCTCCTGCAATCATCATTGTTGGTGATGTCGTGACCATGCGTGATACCTTGAGCTGGTTTGAAGATAAACCTTTATTTGGACAACGCATTTTGGTGACTCGCGCAAGAGAACAAGCCAGTGCTTTCTCAGAAATGATTGAAGCGGCTGGTGGGGAAGCGTGGGAGGCACCAACTATTATGATTGACTCCCAAGAAGACACCCCTGAGCTCAGTGAAGCTGTTAAGGTGGCCGGCAATTACGACTGGATCATCTTTACTAGTGTGAACGGCGTAAAGGGCTTCTTCAACGCAATGACCAAAAACAAGCAAGACATCAGAAGTCTTGGCAATGCTAAAATCTGTGCCATTGGTCCAAAAACCAAGGAAGCCCTCGAAAGCAAGGGGCTCTTGGTTGAAGCCATGCCGGAAAAATTTGTTGCCGAAAGTGTAATTGAATGCTTGAAGCCTCTTTTGAAACCGGGCGAACGCATTTTATTGCCTCGTTCCGATTTAGCACGTACCGTTCTTGTTGACGTGCTCAAAGAAATGGGCATGGAAGTAGACGAAGTCATCGCCTACAAGACCAAAAAGGTTGACCGTTTCAATGAAGAAATCATTGAAAAAATCAAAGATAAATCCATGCACATCATTACGTTCACCAGTTCTTCAACGGTGAAGAACTTTATGGAAATTGTAGAAGACCGCTCATTGTTAGATGGTGTATTGTTGGCATCTATTGGGCCAATTACCACTCAAACCCTCAAAGAATTTGGGTGTACACCTGATATCGAAGCAAAAGAATACACCATCAAAGGATTGTATGATGCGATCGTTTCTTATGTAAAAAAGGAGGACTGATTCGATGTTTCCTGAACAAAGAATGCGACGCCTTCGCCGCACTCAAAACATCCGCAACATGGTGCAAGAAGTTCAATTAAACATGAACGACTACATCTATCCGATTTTCGTCGTTGAAGGCGAAGATATCAAAAATCCAATCAAGTCCATGCCGGGAATTTATCAATTCTCTTTGGACCATTTGCTTGAAGAAGTGCAACGTGCAGTAGATGCCGGAGTAATCTCCATCATGCTCTTCGGGATTCCTGCGAAAAAGGATGAATGTGGTTCCGAAGCGTATAACGATGATGGTATCATTCAACAAGCCATCCGTTTGGTGCGTGAACATTATCCGGATTTGGTCATCTCTACCGACGTATGCATGTGCGAATACACCAGCCACGGTCACTGCGGCTTAATCAAGGGCGATACCGTTGACAATGACAGCACCTTGGCACTTTTGGCTAAGATTGCTGTGAGCCATGCAAAAGCAGGGGCTGATATCTTGGCACCATCCGATATGATGGACGGTCGCGTGGAAGCCATTCGTGAAGCCCTCGATGAAGCCGGCTACAAAGACGTTATCATTATGGCACATTCTGTCAAATATGCGTCTGGTTTCTACGGTCCTTTCCGTGATGCAGCCGAATCCGCACCACATTTCGGGGATCGCAAGAGCTATCAAATGGACCCTGCATCCGGCACCCGTCAAGCGCTTCAAGAAGTGGAACTCGACCTCGAAGAAGGGGCAGACATGGTGATCATTAAGCCAAGTCTTGCATACCTTGACTTAATCGCTAAAACCTATGAAAATACCTTGGTTCCTGTAGTGGCTTACAACGTAAGTGCTGAATATTCCATGGTAAAGGCGGCGGCACAAAACGGTTGGATTGACGAAAAAACCATCGTTTTGGAAATTATGAACGCATTTAAACGTGCCGGTGCTAAAATGGTTATTACTTATCATGCCGTTGATTTAGGGAATTGGTTAAAGGAGAATCGATAATGAGTTATCAATTTGAACAATCTAAGCAAGCATTTGCTGACGCACAAGAATATATTCCTGGTGGCGTAAACAGCCCTGTTCGTGCATTCAAAGCGGTTGGTGAAAGCCCTGTATTTGTAAAGCATGGTGAAAAGGCACATATCACCGACGTTGATGGCCAAACCTATGTTGACTTTGTATGCTCCTGGGGTCCGCTTATTTTGGGCCACAGACATCCAAAGGTTGTCGAAGCCATTACCAACACTTTACAAGACGGAACCACCTTTGGGATGCCAACCGTTCTTGAAACCGAAATGGCAAAATTGATTTGCGACATGGTGCCATCCGTTGAAAAAGTACGTATGGTTTCCTCCGGTACCGAAGCAACCATGAGTGCCCTTCGTTTAGCGCGCGGCTACACCAAACGTGATAAAATCATCAAATTTGAAGGCTGCTACCATGGTCATGCCGATCACCTTTTGATTAACGCAGGTTCCGGTGCAATGACCTTCGGTGTACCATCCAGCCCTGGTGTACCGGATAACATTGCAAAAGAAACCGTTGTTGCAAAATACAATGATTTAGACAGTGTAAAAGCATTGTTTGAAGAATATCCTGAAGATATTGCAGCAGTCATTGTTGAACCAATCCCAGGAAATATGGGTCTTATCATGCCTGAAGAAGGATTTCTCCAAGGGCTTCGTGATTTGACCACCCAATACGGCGCGGTTCTCATCTTTGACGAAGTTATCTCCGGTTTCCGTGCAAGTAGCGGTGGTGCTCAAAAGGTATTCAACATCATGCCTGACTTGACCTGCCTCGGCAAAATCATCGGCGGCGGTCTTCCTGTAGGTGCTTTCGGTGGTAAGAAGGAAATCATGGATTGCCTCGCGCCTGTAGGGACTGTATATCAAGCAGGGACCTTGTCTGGTAACCCACTTGCAATGTCCGCAGGCTATGCAGCCCTCTCCGTATTAAACGAAGAACAACCTTATGATGCATTGGCAGAAAAGGGCCGTGCATTGGCAGAAGGCTTAAAAGCGCTTGCTGATAAGCATGGTGTACCTGTGACCATCAATCAATTCGGCTCTTTATTGACCGTATTCTTTACCGATCGCGCAGTACATAGCTACGCTGATGCATGCACTTCTAACACCGAAAAATTCGCTCGCTTCTTTAGCGTTATGCTCGAAAACGGTGTACATTTGCCACCATCTCAATTTGAATGCTGGTTCTTGTCCACTGCACATACTCAAGAAGATTTCGACAAGGCACTCGCAGCAGCAGATTTGGCATTTGCGGAAGTAGGAAAAATGTAAATGTATAAAAAGTATTTTATACAGACCTTTGGTTGCCAGATGAATGAGCACGATTCAGAAGTCATGGCAGGTTTAATGGATGAGATTTTTTATATTCCAACCGATGATTTCAAAGATGCCGACTTCATCTTGTTGAATACCTGTTGTATCCGTGAAAAGGCTGAAAGCAAGGTGTTAAGCCTGCTTGGTGAATTAAAGAAGCTCAAGGCTAAAAAACCGAGCTTAATCATTGGCGTCTGTGGTTGCATGATTCAACAAAAAAATATCGTGCCCAAAATTCTACACGCATGCCCACACGTTTCATTGTTATTCGGGACCAATACCATCAACAAGCTACCTGAATATCTTCAAACCATCGAAAGAACCGGAGAACCGATTTTTGAGATCATTGAAGAGGATTCCAATGCAGATATGAAATTGCCTGCACATAGACAGTTTCCGTTTAAGGCTTATGTGAACATTATGTACGGGTGCAACAATTTCTGCACCTATTGCATTGTGCCTTATGTACGTGGTCGTGAACGCAGCCGTAAAAAAGAAGATATTGTACAGGAAGTACGCGAACTGGTCGCTGACGGTGCCACCGAAATCATGCTATTGGGGCAAAATGTCGATTCCTATGGCAATGATTTCGAAGAACCAATCAGCTTCGCGTCCCTTCTAAAAGAAGTCGATGAAGTGCCGGGGATTGAACGTATTCGTTTCATGACCTCTCATCCAAAGGACTTCTCCTTGGAACTCATTGACGTGATTAAAAACAGCAAGCATATTTGTCATTCCTTACACCTTCCGGTGCAATCCGGCTCTAATAATGTGCTCAAGCGGATGAACAGAAAATATACTCGTGAGCACTATTTAGACATTGTAAAGCACATTCGTGAATCCATTCCCGACGTGGCATTAACCACCGATATCATCGTTGGCTTCCCTGGAGAAACCGAAGAGGACTTCCTTGAAACGGTTGATTTGGTTGAAACTGTCGGTTTTGACAATGCATTTTCCTTTGTTTATTCCAAACGCCCCGGCACAGCCGCCGCAACATTTGAAGACCAAATTCCACTTGCTGAGCAAAAAGAACGCTTACAGCGCTTGAATGATGTTCTTTCAAAGTGGAGTTATACTCGCAATAAAGAATATGATGGAAAAATTGTCAAAGTTTTGGTTGAAGGAATTAGCAAAAACGACGATAATATGCTTAATGGCAGAACCGATACCGGTAAAACTGTCATCTTCCCTGGCGATACAAATCTCGTCGGGAAATTTGTGAATGTACAAATAACCACGACTCAAACGTGGATATTAAAAGGACAATTGGAGGAATAAAAAGTAATGAGTATTTATGATAAGGCAAAAGCTTTAGCAGATGAAATCGCAGCAAGTGATGAACTTCGTCGCGTAAAAGAAACCGAATTGAAAATGTTAATCGACCTCACCGCACGTGAAATCGTAGAAAACTATCAAGCAATTCAAATGGAAGCTATCAATTCCGGCATTCCATACGATCAATTAGATGAAGCTAAGAAAGCTCAATTGACCGAACTCGAAAACAAAATGCAAGAAAATGAAGTAATCATGGAATACATGAATGCCAACCAAGAATTGAACCAAATGTTGGAATCTGTAAACATGATCATCTCCAGCGCCCTCAATCCTGGTGGCAGCAGCTGTGGTTCCTGCGGCAGCGCAGGCAACTGCGGTGAAAACGATTGCTGCAGCTCCTGTGGCGGTCACTAATTTCATAAAAATGATAAGCGTCGTGATTATTCACGGCGCTTTTTTGTTGGGCGAATTTACAATCTAAGTGCAACATAAAAAAATGACTCATAGAACTTCTGGT
>SAMEA3387496__coassemble_1067_pt1 | contig 52065 bp, 51 predicted proteins | sample SAMEA3387496__metabat2_high_PE_007 | metagenome-assembled genome bin SAMEA3387496 (sample SAMEA3387496) | Felis catus | biome: Faeces | place: United Kingdom | collected 2012
ACGAAGCAACCCCACCATCTTGACCTCACGGCAAAAACGGTCAATCACTTGCTTCTCGCTCTCAGCGCCGTAAACCTTTTCATAGCGCTCCCATGCCTTTGGTTGGCTGCTCTTTAAAAAGGAAAGAAACGTCTCCTTGTCCAACGCCAACTTGCGGTCAAATCGCTGTGGATTCCCCTTTTGATAACCGCCCTGCGCAAGCAAATACGCCTCAATATCCTCCTCAAACCGCCTTTCTTTCACATCAAAATCAGACATTTATCACACATCCTTGCCACATAGTCAAGAAAGCTTGCGCAGCCTTCTCAGCAATAAATTCATCACCGTCATAAACGTTCCTCTCGGTGGTTCTTCTCGAAATGCTTGACGAAAATCATATTTCAACTTCAGTGTTTTGTAATGAGTATCTCCTGTAAATATATCAAAAGACTCTTCCAATTCCCCTTTACAATCCTTTTTCACTAATTCATTTGGATACTCAAAAGGTTCAAAATTGACTTCAATTGCTCTAAGTTCTTCCATATAGTCTTTCCAATTTTTTATATTTTCCACAGACTCTCTCGGGTTTCGCCCTGTTTCATTTGAAATCCACACTATATCGTTATATAGCCCGTGCCAATACTCTATAGAATCATCCTTCTTTGAGCTGCAATTATATCCATGAAATTTCCAATCCAAGCGTAAAATATAATATACCGCTCTCTCGTATTCTTCAGAAATACTATAAAGACCAGCTTTAAATGGAAATAGCGACGTTTGACTACTTAACTCTTCAATGATTTTCTTCACTTCATCCCACGGAATAGTTTTCTCTGTACAGCGATTCTTTAAAACGCCTCGCAAATTACTCCAAGTTGTCTCCAGCATCCTTAAAAACATAATACGTTGTTCAACATATTTTTGGTTTGTTTCAACAAACATGTCAAACAGCTCCACAAAAGCCCATACCAAGGCCGAACCGGAAAGACCTAATACAATACCACTTATTTCATCACTCCATGAAGCATTCCACGTGTAGTAGGCATAAAATGCAAGCAACGAACTGAGCAATATGACTAAGCGAAAACCAAAACGTTGACGTAAAACCCTTTGAACGCGTTCACGTTCCATATATTCGCTACACTTCCTTTTTACCGGTTACCACTTCATAGATTAATGATTTTTTGTATTCAACCAAACATTGTATAGTTCTATTTTTACACTCTATAGTCCTTCCGAGAGCATCACAAATTTTATTCAGTTTTTTCCGAATCTCAATCTGCTCTTCTAACGGTGGCAACTGCAATTTTGTTCTTTTTATACTTTCAATGCCTAAATTACCCTGATTTGCCGTTCCTGTTTCATACAAAAAAATTGAATCTAAGATACGTCTATCTTTCAACAAATAATTATAGTATCCTGCATCTACACCAACTTTTGGTATTAAGCATCCTACACGCTGATTTAAATAAAGATTCTTTTTTTCTGTATCTTTTTCTGTTACAAGGTGAGTATAAAAATAGTCTCTTTTGCCTTTCGTACCAGTCATCGTAAATAATATCGTATTTTGCCTTATTCTAAATTTAGCTGTATTCACAGCTGTCTTATTATCAATATATACCGGATTATTTTCTAATGCCATAAACCCATTTTTTACATTTCCAATTCGAACAATCTGATTTTCTGATTCTGAAATATAACAATCGCTATTATACGCATTACCACCTATATATTCAAAAAGCATTCCCAGTTTTGTAACATTCCACCGTTCTGGAATTTCTCCTATAAACTCAATCCCACTATCTTTCATAGGAACATCTGGATCTAAACCTTTAGTGACGGCTTCGGTGATGAGAGACATTTTATATTCCTTCAACTTTTCAATAATCGCTTGCTGCTTCTCAATCACCGCATCAATCTTTCCACACTTTTCATCAAGATATTCCGAAAGATTTATTTGTTCTTCATAAGTCCAGTCCAAAAGACCTATATCCTCAATATATTTTTTATTCATATGTGGAATAGTAGTTCCGTTTACACATTGATACATATATTTTTCAAAGCCTTTGTAATACCAATACAAAAACGGAGAATAAACAGAATTATCCGCCGTTATTTTTACGATAGTAGAGGATATTTTTCCACATTTATTATTTCCAGCTAAACCAGCTCTTGCCCCATCCCATAATACTAATAAATCATTTTTGTAACATTCTGGTACAGTATCATCTTCTGTATATAGACTATATCCATTAGAAGAATCCAAATCCGTAGCACCAATATATGGAACCCCTTTCATTTCTTCATTTGTCTCTGTCGGTATTTTTCCTTTTGTATACACAAGTTTATACTTATTTCTTATCACGCGCTTTTCAAGCGGTATTTCGCCTATCCAATCAATCCCGCTGTCCTTCATTTTCCTCATAGAAATTGCACCCCAATTTCGATATCACCTTTATAGTTTTCAAGCGGTATCATCTCTGTAATATCCGAAATGTCACCAATATTTAGTACATAATAGTCCTCACCAGCAGCTTCAACAATTAACCGACATTCATGCTGATGTGCAAACTCCTTTCGTTTACGCAACGCTGCTCTATACCATTCCTCCGGTGATATTGCAGATGTGTCATCTGTATATTCGACATTCCCAAAACACCAACCTAATTCCGTTTTGGTCATCGCCCGCTCTACCCTTTTGATAAACGCTGCTCTATTAATCATCAACATTACATACTCACTATTGCCATCGAACATAAATTCCTCCATAAAATTACTTGGGACAATAAATTCATTTTGACCATTCTCATTCTCCTCGAATTCTACGGACAATGTACAAAAAACAAAACAATTTATATGGAGTTTCCAATTTTTTGCATGCCCAAGAACTTGCCCCTCATATACTATCTGTGCTTCTTCGCCCGATGCCACAAAACCTTCGCTATCGTCGCCCACCCCCTTTTGCTCTAATGAGCGAAAATAACTAAGCGATTTCATATACAGTTTACCCGCACGTATATCATCCGCATATTCTTTCTTGGTCACTTTCAGTAAAATATTGCTTTTAATAAGATTGCCCTTATCATCCATGCCTACTGATATATTCTTCATGAGCCAAACACCTCTGCCAGCACCCCATCAAGTTCCTTTTCCAATTCGAGAATTTCTTTCATGATTTCCTCAGAAGGACGTGGAGCTTCATATTTATAGAAGTAACGAGTAAATGGAATTTCATAGCCGATTTTGGTTTTTTTGTGGTCTATCCAGGCATCCGGTGCAAATGGGAGCACTTCACACTTGAAGTATTCTTCAATATCTTCCTTCAGTGGCACGTTTTCGGTGTCACGACGAGAGGAGTCCGCTTGTGCTTTGCCTTTCTTTAAAAGCGGTTCCCCGTTTTCATCCAAAAGCGGACGTTCTACGGTAATCTTGGTGTAGCCAAAGTCTTCGTTGTCATAGATTTGACAGATTTCCGATTCTACAAACTCGCCGTATACACGAGTGATTTCTTTGATGGCTTCTTCCGGAATGTCATTGCGCTTATTGCCCAAAGATTTACGGCGTTTTTCAAAAAGGCCGTTGGCGTTAATAAGCTGGACCTTGCCTTCGCGCTTGGTGCCGGCTTTTTTGTTGGAGAGCACCCAGATATAAGTTGCAATCCCGGTGTTATAAAAAATGTCATTAGGAAGTGCCACAATGGCTTCGAGCAAGTCGTTTTCCAAAATGTACCGTCTAATTTCAGAAGGACCGCTTCCGGCATCCCCGGTAAAGAGTGGAGACCCATTATGAATGATGGCAATACGGCTCCCGCCATCCTTTGGCGCTTTCATTTTGGCAATGCAGTTCAAAAGAAAGAGCATTTGCCCGTCAGACACCGCAGGCAGCCCGGCACCAAAACGACCGGCAAAGCCTTTTTTGGCTTCTTCTTCTACTTTTTTCTTTTCGTTTTTCCATTCACGACCAAAAGGCGGATTGGAAATCAAGTAGTCAAAGGTTTGCCCTTCAAATTGGTCATCAATGAGGGTATTGCCACTCTTGATGAAGTCGGCGTCATCCCCTTTGATAAGCATATCGGCCTTGCAAATGGCAAAAGTTTGGTCATTGAGCTCCTGGCCAAACGCCAAAAGTTCTGTGCCTTTATTTAACTCGTGCAGATATTCTTCTGCTACAGATAGCATCCCACCGGTTCCACACGCAGGATCATAGATACTGCGTGCAACGTTATTGTTTGAAAGGGCTTCGTTATCGTCATGGAACAAAATATTCACCATCAAACGAATCACCTCGCGTGGCGTATAGTGCTGTCCGGCATCTTCGTTGTGGGCTTCAGAAAAGCGACGAATAATTTCTTCAAAAATATAGCCCATTTCAAGGTTAGAAATCACATCAGGATGAAGGTTGGCTTTTGGAGAGGTAAATTCCTTGATGACAATGTACAAAATCCCCTTGTTTGCCATCGTGGTGATATGCCCCTCAAACTTAAACTTTTCGATAATATCTTGCACATTCTCAGAAAATCCGTTCAAGTAAGCACGAAAATTTTCTTCAATATTATCCGGATCATCGAGCAACTTCTCAAAAGTGTATTTGCTGGTATTGTAAAACGCCAGCCCTCCTGCCGCTTGTTGCAATAGCACATCACGCATCGGCAGTGCTTTAACTTGCTCGTACTTTTCCAACACGGCATCCTTGGTATCTGCCAATATACAATCAAAACGACGAATCACTGTCAATGGAAGAATCACTTCGCCATATTCATGAGGCTTATATACCCCTGTCAATTTATCTGCAATCGCCCAAATAAGAGCGGCTTTTTCACTTACATTAGCACTGAGACTCACACAAATCCCTCTTTCGTTCAGTATTATTAGCACTATTGTAGCAAATTATTGATATGTTTCGTTTAATAATATTTCCTCTTTAATCTGCTACAATTATTTTATTTTCAAGAGCTTGCGATAGCTTTGCTTCAAACTCACTTTTTGTAATTTTAAGGCCGTTACCATTCCCCAATCGAACTACAGGTGGAAATCCTGATTGCTTCTCTAAATTCGCAATCATGCTCCCCGAATCCCCTTTGCCATGCCCGCTGTGTGGCATCGGCCCAACCATAACCAAGCTGTAATTGGGATTGTATTGCATCTTATTAAAATCAAAGTTTTTAGCATCTTCATATTCCAGATACCATTCAAATCGATTTTTGTCTAACCTCATTGATTTAACAATAGCCAGCAGCGTATTTAATTTAGCTTTTGATTCACCGATAACAACGATTTTCCCCTTAGTATATGGTCTATATCCGTCATCTTGTTTGAGCAAATCACTCATGCCAAGCAGCGCTAAAAGCTCCTCCAATTGTCCGGAACGGTTAAGCTTGCTTAATATTTCCGTCATTCGTTCATTAAGTTCTGCTGATAGCGTATCTTCCAATTCAGCCAACACTGTAATATCAAGCACTTTACTCACCACTTTCGGTATCATAGACATCATGCAGGCGCGCTATTGCTTTTTCTAATTTGAGTTTAAGAACCGCCACTTCATCCATTGTTGCTTGATACGCTTGTGCAACACGGTTTTGTTCTTCTATTGAAGGCAGTGGAATCATAAGCTTTTTCAGCTGATCAACAGCAATACTTGTCATTACATCACCAACCGTGATGCTCTTTAATGCCGCCATCCCTTTTTGGCTATCGAAAAAGGCTTTCAAATAATACGGATTTACTTTTGCTTCATCGAGTTCAATAACATACAAATTACCGTTTGCTAAGACTTTTTGATTTTCACCAATTTCTGCCACAGCAGTTTTATATGGAAAATTATTTTTTGAGATAATGAAGTTGTGATTCTTTAAGCAGTATTTTTCATGCTTTGACTCAATCTTGGAAAGATATGGCAAATCTTTTTGAATCACACCGTCTTGAATATTGGACAACATCAGGTATTGCATATTTGTGATATTGTTAGTGACCAGCTCATCCAATTGGCGCGCGGTAATATTGGCGCCTCGAGAGGCACGTTTCATCACGGTTTCAAATGGCACACCGTTTTCAAATTCAATACTCAAATCAACATATCGGCTCAAGCCAAAATTCCACTCATTTTGTTGCAACTCTTCTGGTGAAATCAACTTACTGACTTCACTATCTTGCAACATCGCTTTATAGATGATTTGAAGATGATCATCTGTAAATTCATTCTGTCTACGACCTTTTTGAAATACATTAGATGCATCAACCAATCTCACAGATTCATTATCATGGCTATATACGACCATCGCAGTTTGAATAGAAACATGTTCAAACATATTCTTTGGTAACGTAACAACACACTCAACAAGGCCCTGCTCACACAAAACTTTGCGAATTTCCTTATGCGTGGAATTCCAAATATAGGAAGCCGGCAAAATACAAACCGCTTTACCGTTTTGATTCAACTTTTCAAGCATCAAAAGGCTAAAAATCCAATCCGTTAAAACACGTTTAGGAACGTTCGGATATTTACGCACCATCTCATCGAGAAATAGTTTTCCCTCGCCCAGTTGAGTACTTTTCAAACCAAAAGGAAAATGAGAAAAAATTTTATCAAACTTCAAGGACTCATTTTGATTCAAGTTAAACACATTGTCTAATTGACAGCTTACCTTTACATCAGCCAAGTCCATTCTAGCTTTTGCTATATTCACAGAATCTACATTTACATCATAGCCGGTATAGTTTGCTTCCGGCTCGTGTTCAGCAGTGTCAATAAGGAAATTCCCAACACCACTGCATAGGTCTGCAACTTCGTCGCCAGCCTGACACTGTAACAACAATTGTGCTAATCGCACCACTGACAACGGTGTTCTAAAATTCTCCATTTCACATGACATATTAAATGCCATATATTCAATAGCATCAGTAAGAACATCTTTAGGATATTGCGCCAAAACAGGATAAATTTTTTCCCATTCTTCAGGTGACACCATATAATTAAAAGCTTCTCTCAAATCCTGAGGGATATCTTTTTCTGCCAACTGAACATCAACATATTCGATTTCTTTTCCAGCCTCATCAGCACCAAGTTTGCATACCGCATAACCCGAAAGAATGGTTTTCGATACAGCGTAATACCCTCCTAAAAACGACCGCATTTTGTTCATAATATCCCATACAACAACAGCTTGTCTTTCAATATTTTGTCCACAATTACTAACGCAAGACATATTATACACTCCTAACGCCAAGTATTTTTGGTTTTCAATAACCAATGTATCTGGCTGTTGTTAATATATATCATCAAACACTATATGTCAATGGTTTTCAAAAACCATTGACATAATGCGCTGAGAATTTTTGCTTATTCTTCCTCATCGCCATACAGGGCATCTAGAATTTGAAAACTTTCTTCTGATGTTGACATTCTAATGGTTTCACCTTGTACCAGAATGCTAAGAGGAAGACCTACTATAGCAAGAAGTCGTTCATCCTCTCCTTCTAAGAATGGGCAATACACTTCATAGTCCTGCCATTGTCCGGAATATTCTACGCTGTAATAGCCTTGTGCTTTAGCATAAGCAACGATTTTTCCATTTCCACGGTCATTCATCCTTTGTTTACGTCCATTATTAAGGAATTGCTGTCCTATGTTTTGGACTTCAAGAAGTAAGCAAAACATTTGCAATACAAAAGCCTCCGAGAGTTTCTCGGAGGCTTTGTGCATTAAAAAAGCGTATATCATTCTATTATTCTTTAACAATTTTCTTGAGTCTCACCAATGCCCAGATGATGCTTACACCAAGGATGATGTGACCAAGGCCGGCGATGCCTGAGATGGCTGCGGTTGCACCGCTTGCAAGTGGGGTGCCAAGCACTTGAGTAATGCCTCTTACGAGGAACATGATGCAGGTCAGGTTAAGACCGACATTGTAGAGAACAAAGAGCTTGCCGTTCATCAATTGATTGTTGGTCACAGTGCGTTCTAAGATGAGCACCAAGAGGGCTGCCAAAACGCCAAGTACAAAATAATGGGTATGAACAACAGACAAGACCGTCTTGCCGGTAAAATCGTTAAACTTTGTAAACTCGCGGAAGAATACCCCGCCACACAATGCCAGAACAGCGTAGATTAACGCCATATTTGAATACTTTTTCATGCTGCTACTCCTTCTTTCTTCATTGCATGATAACCAATCAATACCGTCCATACATACGCACAGGTCTTAGGGATCATAAGCATCCCTACCATAGGTGCTACATCTGCCCAAAGTACAACTGGGATGTAGAAGGCAAAACTTAATACAATAGTAAGCCACATCCAACGGAATAATTGATCATGGTGGATTTTAGCACTTTTAAAGAAAAGCACAATCACACAAAGCCCCAACAAAGCAAATGGGATGTTACGATAGATGCCCCAATCCATAGAAACAGTCGCACTTAACCATTGATTTTGAGGAAGCATACAAACAATAATACGCCAAGCAGCGAGGAAATATACTGCTGCAGTTAACCAATTATAGCCTTTGATGTTGTAACGTTTGCGCCATACATAATAAAGAATCACATAGAACACGGTCATAGTCACAGAAGTAATCCATTTGCCGATTCCAAGAGGAACCAAGAAATTGTCGAGGCCAACGGTATTCAATGCCCATGCACGAGGAATCAAGTGAAAAGCATCCCCAAAGCCTAATACAACAGCCATCAACCCAAAGAGGAAGAAAAGTTTGTTTCCTTTGCTTTTGGTCATCATCAAAATCCCAATGGTAATAACGCTTATCAAATACCCAGCGTCAAAAAGTGTTTCTACTAATGCTTGCATAAAAATCGTCTCCTTTACTTTAAAATATTTATACGATCAAAATAAATTACTGCATCTCACGTTATTATCGAATAACAACCTCCTCTTTGTGAACATTGTTCATTTTGTGTCAAAAGAATGTCTCACGCAGAGGTGAGAAACATTCTTTTGTGAACATTGTTCAATTTATGTTATATGAAATTCCCACGTAATGTGGGAATTTTTTTAATATAAAGTTCGTTTAATAAGCTGCAACGCCGTTTCCGGATCGTAATCCTGGCGGAGCAAGGAAGAGAGCATCATGGAAAAAAGTACATCTGCGAAATGTGCCGGTGTAAATGCATCATCAAAGGCATCTGCCCTGATGTTGGGATCCTGCTGCATCACTCGACAAAAATTTGCATGAATATGATTCCAAGTTTGCTGCATTTTCTTTTTGCCATCTTCCTTACCTTCACTCATAAAGTTCATTGAGTGAAGAATGAAAAAGCCCGGATATTCTTTACTGCCAAACGCCATACGTTCATACATCCAGGCGACACAGCTTTGAATATCTCTAAATACCGATTTATCTGCTGGTTCATGAAATATTTCATGCCATACACTTTCTACGGTGTTGCTCACTAAGTCTGCTTTAGAGCCAAAATAATTATAAATAGAGCCCACCGATACATGACAGGCTGCAGCAACCGCGCGAATATTGATGGCGGTCCAACCTTGTTCCTTGAGGAGATTTCTGCTCGCTTGAAGGATTTCTTCCTTTGAAGTAACAACTCTGTTCATTAAAGCACCTCCCAACTTGAACAATGTTCATTATAGGGATTCAAACAAATTTTGTCAAGCCTCTTAATCATATTTTCTTTGTAGGAATTAGCGGATTTAATCATTGCATTCTCCTTCTCATACCGATTTTTCCCCGGTCTTTGAATCAATCGTCTTATTATAACAGATGAACACTGTTTAGGTTGAAATCTTTGCATATTTTCTATGCCGGACAATTATTTTGTTTTGCGCATAAGACCCTTACCGCTTTTCTTCGGTGAGGGTCTTATAGCGCTCTCTTGTCTTTTAACTTGGACTTTTTAATATCGTATCCGTAATAACTTGAGCTGCCAAGCACGAACCAGTTTTATTGGGATGACTCCCGTCAGCAGCATAAAGTTCTTCTTCATCCGCACGATCATAAAATGCCTTTCCCACCTCTGCTAAGAGCGCCGCGTTTTCTTGCGCCGCACGGCGATAGCTGTCCTGCATGGCAAGTGCCATCTCGTCATACCCCATGCCAAATTTCTCGAGCGGCTTACCGCCGCGCTCATACGCCCAAGTAGCATAAAGCACCGGCACCGCCCCGTTTTCACGTATTTGCGCACACAATGCAGAAACACTTTGTAAAAATTTCTCTTTGGAGGTAATCGGCCCATTGCTCATTTCCTGCAAAATGACATAATCCCACGCCTCATTTTGCAAAGCCGCTTGGGTGCGTGCACCCATTTTTGTGTTTGAATTCAATTGCTCCGCTAGTCGAGCGCCACCGCGAGTATGGTGTACGACCTCCGCATCTAAGCGTTCAGCCAACATCTGCGGCAAGTCGTTGGCAAAGGTATAGCTATTGCCAAGCATCAAAATACGCATGATATTCCTCCTTCAAGATTTTTCTTTTCAAGGCATCTGTTTATTCTTCACTCCATACCAGTTATATATTTCAAAAAAATGATACAACTAGACTCTTTGCATTTGAGAGAATTTAAGTTTTTCCAATAAATTGCCATTTTCTACAATACTAATTATCGGAAGTGATTTCACACGATAAATCGATGATAAAATTTTTCTTACGTCATATTTTGTATTATTTAATTATATTTTACGCTAATTTTATTCCAATAAATACATACAGTATTATTATAACAACGCATATCGTTATCAATGTTGAGCACACGCCTTTTAGTGCTGATTTAAACATATCTTTTTTCCATCTCTTCGATATATTTTTTACTGCTTCTGCATCTGACAGATTACTACATTTTTCATTAACCGACAATTCCTGAGCCATAGCTTTTAGTTCATCATTACACATTTTACAATTTGCAAGGTGCTCTTCAACCATCTTTTTACTATCTTCACTACATACCCCATCATGATATAATGGCAACAAATCTTTAATAATATCACATGAAACACTCATTTAATTCCCTCCTGTAATTCTTTTTTCGCTCTGTAAAATACTAGTCTCGCCCAACTATCAGACTTTCCAAACAGTTCTCCTATTTGTGCAAACGGCAAATCACCAAAAACTCTTAAAGTAAAAACCTCTTTGTAGGGTTCTCTTAGATGATGTAATAAGTGATGCAATCTTTTCGCCGTATCATTATCCAAAAAGGTTTTTTCTAAATCAGTAGTAATATCAACTTGGTCAACATCACTATCCGAACAACATCGCTTTTCGTTTTTATAATATGAAAAGTATGTATTCTTAGCTATCTGACATAACCAAACATATAATTTGCAGTTCCCATTAAACCTATCTATATGGCGTAACGCTTTAAAAAAGGTTTCTTGTGTAATTTCTTCTGCGACCGACTCATTTTGAGAGAGCGACAATGCATATCGATATACATCCGAAAAATATTCTGCATATATTTTTTCAAAATTTTGCATTTGCACATCTTCACCTCCTATCCATCTATAAGACTGCAATGTACCGAATTCGTTTCAAAAAAATTTATACACACATTACACTCTATATACGTAAATATAATTAAGTCCAGTGTAAAGCGATTATTGTTTACACTGGACATTCTTTTATCTATGATAATTAAAAAAAGAAAAACCCCAAGAATGTGTTATTCTTGGGGTTTGAAAAATGCTGAAAATTAGCGCTTGCTGAACTGTGGTGCACGACGTGCAGCTTTGAGACCGTACTTCTTACGTTCTTTCATACGTGGGTCACGGGTGAGGTAACCAGCGCGCTTGAGAACTGGACGGTATTCTGGGTCTGCTTGAAGAAGTGCACGAGCAATACCGTGACGGATAGCACCTGCTTGACCGGAGGTACCACCACCGGTAGCATTTACTTTAACATCGAAACGACCAACAGTTTCGGTCAATTCGAGTGGTTGCATAACGATCATTTCAAGGGTCTTCTTGCCGAAGTATTCAGCCATGTCCTTGCCGTTGATGGTAACGTTGCCATTACCTGGTACTAAACGTACGCGTGCAACGGAAGATTTACGACGACCGGTACCATAATATTGAATATCTGCCATAATGGTTTATCCTCCTCTTAGAATTCGTAAACTTCAGGCTGTTGAGCAGCATGTGGATGTTCAGCGCCTGCGTATACTTTGAGCTTGCGATACATTTGACGGCCAAGTCTGTTGTGTGGAAGCATGCCCTTAATAGCACGTTCCATAACGAATTCAGGCTTGGTTTGCATCATATCACCGTAAGATTGTTCTCTGAGGCCACCTGGATAACCGCTGTGGTGATAGTATTTCTTTTGGAGTTCTTTCTTACCGGTCAAGATTGCATCTTGAGCGTTAATAACGATAACGAAATCCCCACAATCAACGTTAGGGGTATAAGTGGTTTTGTGTTTACCTCTCAAAATTGCTGCTGCTTGGGTTGCAACGCGGCCAAGAGGCTTGCCAGCTGCATCGATGACATACCATTTTCTGTCAACTTCGCCAGCTTTTGCCATAAAAGTTGTGCTACGCATGTAACATCCTCCTTCAAACTCGGTATCTACATTATGAATAATCTGTCCAATAATAAAATAATTGATGGTTGCATCCACAACGGGGATCCGGGGCTCTGGATCAGTTACTGTGTAAACCATACTTGATTATTATAGGCTTACGAGTGCGACGTGTCAATGGATTTATCACGGTTTTTACGAGTTTTTGATTAAAAAATCGGGCTTTTTTCGCCTTTACAGCGCGGTTTATGCGTTTTGTCCACAGATTGTGGATAACCGTCTGTCCTCTCTTCTAACAAAAAACAACCGGCACCGCAACGGTGCCGGTTGTGTACTGTACTTACTTAGAGAGTTCCGCAATGTATTTTTCTACACGCGCAACGGTTTTTTCTTCTCCAAGGATTTGTTGAATGCTCCAAACGTCCGGAGAGTTACGACGTCCGGTGATGGCCAGACGAATCACAGTGCTGACATCACCAACGTGCCCTTTGTACAGATCCGGATTCTTTTTGAAATCCTTTGGACGTACGGCATAGCCGCGGTCTTCGGTGATGGTTCGGATTTTGTTAAACCACGCTTCGTTGTCGTCGGCTTGGTCGTAGGTTGCAAGGTAGTCTTTCAAGATGGCAACCGCTTCTTCTGCAGGAATTTGTTCGAGCATTGGGTCTTCTTGGGTGAACCATGCATCAAAGAAATACTTGGTAAATTGAACGATTTGTTCTGCATTCACAAGGTCCTTACGAGGCTTTTTGCCGTCACGGCCGATGGCAAGAAGTTTCACGAGGTCGTCACGTTGTGGGGAAAGCACGTCGTAGATGTCTTGATGGTACTTTTGTGCCCAAGCGATGACAAAGTCTGCAATGTCGGCTTCGCTGATACGCACGAGGGTTTCCTTGCTGACGTCTTCGAGCTTCACCATGTCAAAGAGGGCACCGCTGGTAGCCATCTTGTCCAAATGCACAGGGAAATCTTCGAGAGGAAGTTCCGGATTTGCCAAGCGCCATTCTTCGTAGTCGGAATTCAAGAGGGTCATGATGTATTCACGCACCGCTTGTGGGAAATAGCCCTTTTCTTCATAGAATGACAAGGCCATTTCAGGGTCTTTACGCTTGGAGAGCTTGCGGCGGGTGCCGTTTTCATCAATCTTCATGAGATGGGCGGTATGGCAATATACAGGGTGTTCCCAGTCGAGGGTTTCAAAAAGCTCAATGTGGAACGGAAGGGTTGCCAACCATTCTTCGCCACGAACCACATGGGTCACACGCATGAAGTGGTCATCCACCACGTGGGCAAAGTGGTAGGTTGGTACGCCATTGGTTTTTAAGAGAACAAAGTCCTGATTGTTTGGATGAATGGTCACATGACCGCGAATGCCGTCTGCAATGGAGCGAGCTTCGTCCGGATTGCCCATGCTTTTTAAGCGCAAGGTCCATGGTTCGCCGGCATCCAATTTGGTGCGGATTTCTTCCATGGTCAAGTTGCGGTCGGTTGCCCACTTGCCGTAGTAGCCGGTGGTGAGCTTTTGTGCTTCTTGTTCTTCGCGGATTTTTGCAAGGTCTTCTTCGGTTGCAAAGGATGGGTATGCCTTACCTTGTTGTACGAGCAATTTGGCTACGGTGTGGTAAAGGTCTACGCGGTCGCTTTGATGGTAAGGACCGTAGTCACCCTTTTCACCTTCTAAGGTCACACCTTCGTCAAAGTGAATGCCGAAGTATTCCATCGCGCGAATGATGAGTTCCTCTGCGCCTTCTACCTTACGCTTGTCGTCAGTGTCTTCGATACGTAACAAGAAACTGCCGCCACTTTGATGCGCCATACGTTCATCAATCAAAGCACCATACAGGTTCCCAATGTGAATGAAACCGGTAGGACTTGGCCCAAGACGGGTAATCATCGCGCCTTCTGCGAGGTCACGTTGTGGGAAGCGTTGTTCTAAATCGTCGATGGTTGTGGTCACATTCGGAAACAACCAATCAGCGAGTTGTTGGTAATCCATATATATCCTCCTTAAATGGTGTCACCAAGCGGCGACACATCCTTATACACATATAAATGTCAATCACTCCCATTATAATTTTAATGTCTGACCTTGTAAAGATTTCCCCATAAATCTTTCCTATTTCTGAAAGCCGCTACCATTTCTTGCTTTGCCACACGCAGCTCGTTATACTGAAACAAATAGATAAAAAAAGAGGGATTCATTTGATAACTTACGAACCTTTCCTGCAATTACTCGCTTATTTTTATATTTACGCCTTTGCCGGCTGGTGTGTGGAAATTGCCTATCACGCACTTACTAAGGGACATTTTGTCAACCGAGGAATGCTCACCGGTCCGATTTGTCCGATTTACGGCGCCGGGATGGGGATTATGTTGATAGCTATGAGACCGTTTACAGACAGCTGGCTATGGTCTATTTTAGGCTCTATTGTCATTTGTTCCGCGCTGGAACTCATTGTCGGGCTTGTGCTTCGTTGGCTTTTTCACGCCCAATGGTGGGACTATTCCAATGAACCATTTAACATCGCCGGCCTCATTTGTTTACGTTTTTCCATTGCTTGGGGGTTCGGCGGCGCCTTTCTCATTAAGGTGGTCCATCCCCTTGTCGAGGATTTGGTGGCACTCATTCCGTTGTGGCTCTTGCTCACTTTGGTCATCATTGCAAGCATCATAATGCTTGCCGATCTTGTTGTAACAGTTAGTGGTATTCTCAAAATTCGTAAGCGCCATTCTTTACTCAACGACCTCGAAGCAGAAATGCATCAAGCCAGCGTTGCCATTGGCGAAGGGGTAGCGGGACTTACCCTCGAAGCTTTGGATAATCTCCAACCCCTTGAACAGCGTTTGCGCGATTGGCATGAAGAGAACGCCGAAGAAATTGCAGAATTCCAAGAAGGCATTGCCCAACGCAAGGAAAAACACCGTGCCGAATTGGCTGCCAATTTGGCAGAGCATCGTGCTGAACGCGAAGAACGCCTGAAGCAAATTGAAGCCAAATACATCGAAATTCAAAAATCTCGCCTGCGCATTGAAGAACGATTCGAAAAAGCCTTCCCTACATTGCATTGGTTTGACCGTAAATAATAACGCTTACAGAAAAAGCCGCACGTTATCGTTTAACGTGCGGCTTTTTTTGTATGTACTGCTATCTTTGTCTATGTGCAAGGGCAATGGCTAATTTGATTTGAAAGAAGCTGATGTCCTCCGGCAACGCATCCTTAATCGGTGTCAGCTTATCACTTTGTGACAGTGCCACCGTGCGCTGAATCATCTCACATACTTCGGATGATAGCCACTTTTCAATCGGCAGTTTTTCACCGTTTTCTATGAGTTTTACTACATGTCCTTGAATGGTCTGAAGGGAGAGCTTGCGTTCTCGAGCAATACTTTCCAAGCTCATGCCCTGCTTAATCAATTCCAACGTCCGCGTTTGAGTGGTACGTTTTACCCCTCTATTTCCCGAATCCACTGGGCGCGGTTTGACGGATTCAAAGTTCTCCGCTCGCATTTTTTCCACATCCACACCGTTTTGTTCCACATAGGTGCGAATAGTCATCATAAACGGCGTGCCGTAGCGTTCCAGTTTCTTTTCCCCTACACCACTCACATCACGCATTTCATCGGCATGGAGGGGTAATTTCGCAGCCATATCTATAAGTGAGCGATCCGAAAAAATTACAAACGGTGGTACGCCCATGGCGTCTGCAATTTCCGCACGGGTTGAGCGAAGTTTTTGGAACAGCGCTTCATCATAGGCACGAATGTTTTCCACACTTTGGGACATCCTACGGCGTTCCGGCTCTTTAAGCGGCTTATTGATGGCAATGGTTTCTTCTCCACGCAATATGCCCTTGCTCCGCTCGGTGAGTTTTAGAATGGCATAGCCATCTCCTTCTACTCTCAAATAGCCTTCTGCCACCAAGAGGGAGATGATATCGCGAATATCCTTGTCCGTATAATCGCTCATAACCCCATAGGTAGAAAGCTGTTCAAAGTGATTTTCGCGAATAAACGAGGTGTCATGCCCCAAAAGGACGTCTGCCACCTTACCACTGCCATATCGCTGGTGCATACGCACAATACACGAAAGAATCTTCTGAGCTTCCACGGTGCAATCTGTGACAGCCATAGTGCCATCGCAAATAGAACAGTTACCACAGGTTTTCCATTCCGGTTCTTCGCCGAAATAATGCAAGATAAAGCGACGCAAGCAATTGCCTGTGTTGCAATAGCTCACCATCGTTTGTAAATTACTTTGCGCATTCGGTGCAGTGCTGTCCTTGATATGGAGGGCGTTGATCATAATATCCTGTGGTGAAAACAAGAGCACTGCGTTAGCCGGTGCACCGTCACGCCCGGCACGTCCAGCCTCTTGATAATAGCTTTCCAAATCCTTCGGCATATTATAGTGAATCACGCTGCGCACATCCGGCTTATCAATCCCCATCCCAAAGGCATTGGTCGCCACCATAATCGGCGCACGGTCGTAAATAAAATCATCCTGATGCTTGGCACGCACCTCCTGAGACAACCCAGCATGATAATAAGTCACCGGATAACGGCGGTCTCTCAAAAAATGATAGACCGATTCAACATTTTTACGGGTGCTACAATAAATGATACTCGATGCATCTTCGTCTAAAAGCTGCAACAATGCGCGACGTTTATCCGCCGGCTTTTGCACAGAAAAATACAGATTGCTTCGGTCAAAGCTCGACACATAGCAAAACGGCTGTTGTAAATGCAATTGTGCAATAATATCAGCGCGGACCTCCTCGGTTGCCGTCGCTGTAAAGGCCGCGAAAATCGGGCGCCGCGGAAACTGACTCAACATTTCCGCAATGCGCATATAGCTCGGACGAAAATCATGCCCCCATTGGCTCACACAATGCGCTTCATCCACTGCAACCATCGCCACATCCAAAGACAACAACAGCTGACAAAAGCCTTCGTTATCCAAACGCTCCGGCGCAACATACAGCAAATCCAAATCACCGCGACGTGCCATGCGAACCGTTTGTGCAAATTGCTCTGCATCCGTCGCACTATTTATAAAACGAGCCGCCACGCCCATCTCTACCAAACTGTCCACTTGGTCCTTCATCAACGATATAAGCGGTGATACAACCACCGTCATCCCCGGCATGCAAATGGCCGGTATTTGATAACATACCGATTTGCCCCCACCGGTCGGCAAAATAGCCAAGACATCTTGACCGGCCAGCAAGGCTTGGATAATTTCCGCTTGTCCCGGTCTAAAGGAATCGTAGCCAAAATATTTTTTTAAAGCGTCTTGCGGTTTCATAGCACTTCTCCTCTTTGTCAATGCCCCTATTATACCACGAACTTTAAAAGAAAATCGACCTTCCACGGAAATACCCCTTGACATTACACAAACAAAACCCTAGTATACTAAATATACAATAAATTTAGATAGAGGTCGCGAAGCAAAAGAGTAACCACTCGGAGCAAGCAGTATGTGTTGAAGAGTGGCAAAAGGGTGTTTCGCCGAAGTGTTGTTGCAGGCTGCAGGCAAAAATGCTGGGCATGTACTTAAAAAGTGCATGACTGTCATCTTATTGATGGGGAGCTATCGGAATGAATCGTGTTTATTAACGACGAGTCCCCGCATGGATTCGTCGTTTTTTGTTATCACCAATTCGACCCCCAACGCATGTACAAGGAGGAAAAAACATGTCTATTTTTACCGGCGCAGGTTGCGCAATCATTACCCCATTTACTGCTGAAGGTGCTGTCGATTATCCAGCTTTGGATCGTCTTTTGGATTTCCAAATTGACAACGGCACCGATGCCATCATCATTTGCGGTACAACCGGCGAGTCTTCTACCCTTTCCGAACCGGAACACTCCGAAATTATCGCTCACACCGTAAAATATGTCAACCATCGCGTTCCTGTCATCGCTGGGACCGGTTCTAACGATACCCAAACTGCCATCATGCTCTCTAAGCAAGCCGAAGATGACGGTGCCGATGCAGTTCTCGTGGTTACCCCATACTACAACAAAGCCACTCAAAACGGCTTAAAAATGCACTTCAAGCTCATCGCTGAAGCCATCAATATTCCTGTGATTCTCTACAACGTACCTAGCCGCACCGGTTGCAACATCCAACCTGAAACCGCTGTTTGGCTCGCTCGCAATGTAGAAAACATTGTTGCAATCAAGGAAGCCACTGGCAACATCAGCCAAATCGGCCACCTCTTTGCCATCGCCAACGGCGACATTGACGTTTACTCTGGTAACGATGACCAAATCGTGCCATTGCTTTCTCTCGGCGGCAAGGGTGTGATCTCCGTTCTTTCTAACATTGCGCCACAACAAACCCACGACATCGTACAACATTACCTCGATGGCGACGTTCAAACCTCTGCTAAGATGCAACTCGAAGCAATGGACCTCATCAACGCCCTCTTCTGTGAAGTAAATCCAATCTCAGTAAAGAAGGCAGCAGAACTCATGAACCTCTGCGGCGGCAGTGTACGTTTGCCACTTACCGAAATTGAAGCAGCCAATGCCGAACGTCTCGCAAATGCAATGCGCGAATACGGTCTTTTGAAGTAATGTCTATCTTGTATTAAAACACTCATAAAACACTCTTAAGATAAAGCCCAAATTAAAAAACCAACCAAAAGATAAAAACGCCATGTCTAAGCCAACACACTCAGACATGGCGTTTTTTTAGTCTTCTAGCATTTCAAGATAGCGATGAATGCGAGAAAAAATATCTTCTAGGCTAAAATAGCCCGCTTCTTTAATCGTCAGCTGACCTTCTACATACACCAACACCGCCGGTGCACTAAAGATTTGCAATTCAGCGGCCAACGCCGGTTCGGCATTAAGAGAAATATAGTAAAGACCAATTCGTTCATTACTTTCCAATTGGGCAGCCAGCTTGTAATTAATCGCCGGACACGCGCTACAAAAATCGTTGCCCACTTCCAACACAACCATTGGCTTTTCACGTACAACATCACTAAGTGCCACTCCATGAGGATATAAAGGCATCATCTAACATTCATCCTTCCTATACCAGCTTTACAAAAAAAGGAATCTGACACCACGGACAGATTCCTTTTATTTTTTATAAGAACATTGTCAGCCCCAATTTTACAATAAAGGCCACTGCCCATGCAATCACACATTGGAAGACAATCACATACAGCATCCATTTATTGCCGAGTTCACGACGTACCGCACTCACAGCAGCCGCACATGGGGTATACAACAAACAGAACACCAACAATGCTGCCACAGCCACCGGTGCAAGGGTTGCCATAACCGCTTCAGAGGAGCCGAAAAGTACCAACAGCGTTGCCACAACAGTTTCCTTTGCCATAAAGCCGGTTATAAGGGCGGCACAAATACGCCAATCTCCAAAGCCCAGTGGCGCAAAGATTGGAGCAAGTACCCCAGCTACAGAGGCCAGCATACTATCCTGCGGATTCGTTGCAACATTCATCGTCACAGTAAATTGATTCAAGAACCAAATCACCAACGAAGCAATGAAAATAACGGTGAAAGCACGCTCGATAAAGTCACGAGATTTTTCCCACAGAAGCATTCCCACACTTTTCGCGGAAGGCATGCGATAATTAGGAAGTTCCATTACAAACGGCACCGCATCACCGGCAAACAAGGTCTTGCTAAAGACAAGGGCGACCACAATCCCCACAACAATGCCAAGGAAATACAATGCTGTCATAACAAAGCCGCCGTGTTCCGGAAAAAACGCCGCGGTGAAGAAGGCGTACACCGGCACCTTGGCGCTACAACTCATAAACGGTGTCAACAAAATGGTCATCTTACGGTCACGTTCGGACGACAAGGTACGACTCGCCATAATAGCAGGCACAGAGCAACCAAAGCCAATCAAAAGCGGCACAATACTACGACCGGAAAGGCCGATTTTTCGCAACAGCTTATCCATGACAAAAGCCACACGCGCCATGTACCCACTGTCCTCCAAAAGAGACAGAAAGAAGAACAAAGTGATAATAATCGGCAAGAAACTCAATACCGTTCCAACACCGCCAAAAATACCATCACGCACCAAAGAAATCAAAATCTCATTAACCTGCGCCCGCTCCATCGCGCCGACCACCACATCGGAAAGCCCGGTAATAGCCGTCTCTAAAACGTCTTGGAGAAACGCACCAATAACATTAAAGGTCAGATAAAAAATCGCGCCCATGATGGCAATAAAAATCGGAATACCGGTCCAACGCCCGGTCAACCATTCATCCACTTTGCGACTTCGCGCATGCTCCTTGCTTTCGTGAGGCTTTACAACGGTGGCCTCACACACATCAAGAATGAAGTTAAATCGCATATCAGCAATCGCGGCCGCACGATCCAAGCCACATTCCGATTCCATTTGGCTAATGATGTGTTCAAGCATGTGCTGCTCCTCGTCGGTAAGCTTAAGCACATTTGCCAAGCGTTCGTCGCCCTCAATGAGCTTCGTCGCCACAAAGCGCACCGGAAAATCAACTTTATTGGCGCGGTCTTCAATCAAGTGCATAATCGCATGCACACAACGGTGTACCGCTCCACCCTTCTTATCATCCTTACAAAAATCCAAACGGCGCGGACGCTCTTGGTATTTTGCAACGTGCAAGGCGTGGTCAATCAATTCATCAATCCCTTGGTTCTTTGCCGCGGAAATCGGTACCACCGGCACCCCCAAGAGTTCTTCTAATGCATTGACGTGAATGGTACCGCCATTGGCGTAAACTTCGTCCATCATATTCAATGCCACAACCATCGGAATATTAAGCTCCAACAATTGCATAGTGAGGTATAAATTGCGTTCAATGTTGGTGGCATCCAAAATATTGATAATGCCACGTGGACGTTCCTTCAAAAGAAATTGTCTGGTTACAAGCTCTTCACTGCTGTAAGGAGACATCGAATAAATCCCCGGAAGGTCTGTCACCAATGTATTCTTATGCCCACGAATGACCCCATCCTTACGGTCAACCGTTACCCCTGGAAAATTTCCGACGTGTTGGTTAGAACCAGTTAATTGATTAAACAAGGTGGTTTTTCCGCAATTTTGGTTCCCCGCCAAAGCGAAAGTCAAGGTTTCACTTTCATCCAGCGGATTTTCACTGTCTTTTTCGTGAAACTTCCCCATTTCCCCTAATCCCGGGTGTTCAATTAGTTTTAAACGCGGACGCGCTTCGTGGGTGTGCAATAATTTTTCATCAATATCTTTTACTTGAATATGTGCCGCATCGGCTTTACGCAATGTCAACTCATAACCATGAACCGTCAGCTGCATCGGATCTCCCAATGGAGCAAATTTTACCAACTTTACATAGGTTCCGGGAATTAACCCCATATCAAGCAAATGCTTACGCAACGATTCTTCACCGCCAACGCCAAGCACTTCCACCGATTCGCCAATCTCAAGTTCGCTTAATAGCTTTGTTTGCTCTTGCGCCATTGTCACACTCCTCTCTTCATTGTCAATATGATGGTGCTTGTTATTTTATCAACATTTTCGTATTATAACATCTTTTGCCCCACGGTCCTACTATTCTTTCGACAATTATAAATAAAAAAGCCGCATTCGCTGTTGCGAATGCGACATGAAATAATTAGATTGTAAAATTAACCCCTAAAATCATCATTCCTGCAGTGACCAATGCAAGAACCATAGAGATTGGCAATAATACATACACACTTATACGCCATGCTTTAGAATACACATCATCCAAAGACACCGGCAAGCGAAAACAGCCACTGATTTTCTTTAAGGTCCATGTATGATATTTCTTTTTCAAACGACGAAGCGCTTTTAATGCCGTACCGGCAATGAGAATCATAAAAATCCCGGCAGATACTAAAAAAACCGTCCCAACCGGATTATTCTCAAAAAGATGCTCCGGACCAAAAGAAAACACAGCCACCACTTGCTCCGGCAACATTTCTAAAAGATCAAACTGGAAAATCACGCCCGAGGCAATGAGTGCCACGCCACCCAAAAGTACCGCCAAAAAAGCAAGGCTCGTCGTAACCCCCAAAATAACCATCAAGCATGTAAGCAAGAATATCCCTAATCGCTTAAAAAATTTGGCAGACCCCGTTTTTTTCAAGACACGTTTATTGGCGTATGCCTTGCCATCGTATTGCTCTGCCAAAGCTTCCGGTGCCGGCAAAGTTTGAATGACCTCTGTATCACCAATTGATTGACGGTTACGTTTAAAGAAATAATTTTTTATATCCGTCACCATTTGATCGGCATCGGGAATATTCTTACCTTCTAATGCTTTTTCTAAAGCCTCGAGGTATTCCCCACGCGTTTTATATTCCATGTCCCACATGAATCGTTGTCCCCCTATAGTTTTCATTAGCGCACCGGCGCATTAACTATCATACACAAAAACTGTCAACATAACGTTACAAAAAGGCAAAAATGCACCGTCAACGTTTTTTGTCAGTCAACTTTGACAACACGCTACGCCCCTTAAGCGCCGCATTATAAATAGGATGATGTTTAGGCACTGCATCAAAGGCATGGTCAGCATTGGTTTTAATCCCGCTATAAATGGTTGCTGCGCCAAAGCCTACCGGTTGTACCTCTACGCTGGTTAAGCCCGCATCACGGAACATTTGCGCAATTTCCTCACGTGGTGGGAAGGTGCGCAAGCTTTCTGCCAACCAAGTATACGCCGGATAGCCGTTAGAAATGGTTTGACCGCTTACTAAATGACTTCCGAGCCAAGGCACAATCTTGAAATAATAAAGGTTAAAAAACCATCTGGCCGGCGGAAAGCTAGGGCGAGACACATCAATACACACCACACGCCCCCCTACTTCAACCACACGTGCCATTTCACGAATGGCCTTTGGGATGTCACTCACATTACGAAGGGCAAATCCATTGGTAGCCGCATTGAAGCTGTCATCCGGAAAAGGCAAATTGAGGGCATCCCCTTCTACGAATTGCACGTTGCAATTTGGATAGTCTGCGCGCTTTTTTTCGGCATTTTCAAGCATATTCGGAGAAAAATCCAAGCCAACAGCTTGACCAAAGCTGCCGACGATTTTTGCTTGTTGGTAAGTCATTTCACCGGTTCCACAGCATACATCTAAGCCCTTACCACCTGGGCGAAGCTCGGTTTTGTCCATGACAATGCGTTGCCATCTCTTCAGCATCCCCCAGGTCATTACAACATTCATGAAATCATATTTGCCGGCAATGGTATCAAAGACCTCATGCACATACTTTTCTTTCTTTTCGCCGTTCATACGCCTTTCCTTTCTATAATCATCTTGCGCTCAATGCGTTCAATGGATACCGCTTTACCGTCCGCATCTACATCCACCAACGCTGCTTGAAACAAAAACTCACTATCTTCACTTTGTTGAAACTTCACACGTCGTTGGGTCACAAAGCGATTGATGGAGGATTCTACACGCATCCCCAAGACCGATTCAACCGGTCCAACCATCCCGATATCCGTTTGATAGGCAGTACCATTTGGAAGCACTTGGGTATCTGCCGTTGGAATATGCGTGTGGGTACCGAGCACTGCCGTCACCTTACCGTCCAAGTAACGACCCATTGCCACTTTCTCAGAGGTGGCTTCGGCATGCATATCAACAATAATGGTCTTGATGCCTTCCGCGCGAATCTCATCCACCACCTTCATGATGTCTTGAAACGGAGAGGTGAGGGTTGACATATAGACATTGCCCATTGCAACAATGACAGCCACTTGTCGATGATTCGCCGCTTCCGTTACTGTCCATCCTCGTCCCGGTGTCTCCGGTGGATAATTGAATGGGCGTACAATATCTTCATTTTCATCAATAAAATGATAAATCTGTGGCTGATTCCAAGCATGATTGCCCAAGGTCACAACATCCACCCCAACGGTCTTTAATTGTTGATACTGCTTCAAGTTAATACCGTTTTGAGTATGGATGTTTTCGCCGTTGGCAATCACAAGATCAATTTGTTCGGTTTTCTTAAGCTGACGAATACAGCGCGCCACCATCTCGATGGAATCAGGGGTCACCATATCGCCGATGAATAATATTTTCATGGTAATACTCCTATCTGTAACACTCTCCAATCATATCATCTTTACGAGAGTGTCGCAAGAAAGCCACTACAAATGCACCGAAAAAAGGAATAAAAAAAACGCACTCACGTAGGGTAGGCGAGTGCGTCGACGTTAGGACAGACAGCGGGATTCGAACCCGCAACTCAGGTGCCACAGCCTGTATGATGCCGTTTCAACATGCTTCCTTTCGACTTATATTTATTATAGCAATGAAAAATCCCTTTGTAAAGGCATTTTTCAGAGATACATCGGCTTTTATACGAGAAAATATCATTTTTCTTCAGTTATATATTTATCATTCAACATGCATTTATACACTTTTACAAAAATCGTCTATTCATATACTGAGAATCTCCACTTTTACAAAAAAGTTGTTTTTATAGACCTCTTTCAAAAACCTTTATTTTTTCTTTGAGAAGACCACCTTGTCGTTTTTGATGGTTTCCACCACATTAATGTGCTTAATTTGGTCCTTATGCACATGGAGCGGATTTGCATCTAAAACCACAAAATCCGCCACTTTACCCGGTTCAATTGAGCCCTTCCACCCCTCCTCAAAATACTGATATGCCGCATTTAACGTCACACTGCGAATGGCTTCTAACGGTGTCACGGTAAACTGAGGACCGATTTCTCGGCCACTCGCTGTCTTTCTGTTGACGGCATTGTGAATAGAAAGCATCATGTTTGGTGGCGCAACCGGACAATCTTGATGAAGTGTGAACGGAATACCACGTGCCAAGGTCGCAGCCAAAGGGCTAATGCGACTTCCACGTTCCATCCCCAAGACGGAATCTAAATGCCAATCTCCCCAAAAATATACGTGGTCATGGAAATAGGATGGCATCATTCCGATTTTTTTCATGCGATCTAGTTGATCAAAACGAACCATCTGACAGTGAATGGCCACAGGCCGCAAATCATCATAAATCCCCGTTTCCTTTTGGGCACGTTCATATTGAGAGATAAACTGTTCAATGGCCGCATCACCGTTACAATGAGCGATGATTTGCCAACGATGCGTGAGGCAGTCCTTTATGAAATCGCACACTTTATTGTCATCTTCATAAACTTGATAGCCACAGTAGCTGGCATCTTCATCCTCCGGCGGCTCCATATAAGGATCACTCATCCACGCCGTTTTTGCCTGCGGAGAGCCGTCCAAGAAAATTTTTGCGCCAATGAGCTTTGCCCCGCTTTTATCGCGTTGACCACGACTGGTTAACCCGAGAAGATAATCCCTGCTTTTTGTTGCGAGCTTGACATACCCACATATATCCACATGCAATAAGCCTTTTTGATAGAGCTTTTCAAGCATCGGAAAGCTGGTTGGATCTATGGTCCCATCCTGTACGGTGGTAATCCCGTTACGAAGATACATCTCCTGACTACGCAATACCACACGATCAATGTCATCAGCGGTTGGCAATGGCATTTTTTCAAGGACATCACGAGTGAGCGCCAATTCTTCCACAACACCAGTCGGTTCTCCGGTAAGTGGGTTCTTGTAAATAATGCCCCCCTCCGGATTTGGAGTATCTTTCGTGAATCCACAAATTTCGAGAATCTTCGAATTGCATACACCAATGTGACCACTATAATGCATCATCAGCACCGGCACCTCCGTAGAAATGCGGTCCATATCTTCAACAGTTGGATGACGATGATTGGCAAAGAAATAATTATCATAGCCCATCCCAACCAGCCAATCTCCTTTTTTAATAGGATGTTGGCGCAAATAAATCTGCGCCGATGCCACAAGTTTCTCAATGCTATCAATGTTCCCTACAGGAGGCCCGTCAAAACGTGGAAACATCGCACTATAGAGCATATGGCTGTGCCCGTCAATAAACCCCGGCAACATCGTGTGGCCGCACAAATCAAATTGCTCGGCATCAAAATTCATTTTCGAACGAAGTTCTTCGTACTCCCCTACAGCTTTTATCACACCATCTTCGACAAGTACCGCTTCAGCGGTCGGTTGGTCATCATTCATCGTCATAATAGAACCATGATAATAAAGCGTCTGTCTCAATAGAATCCACTCCTTCATCCAGCTCGAAAGCGCCCCCACTCAATTCGAGCTGTTCCTTGTCTGCCAATGATTAAGGATTTTGACAAATCCCTTTTTCAGCTTCAGCCCTTCTGGCTTTTTTAAAGTATTTTAAGTAAATATTTCCGGTGTAGAGCATCAGACCGGTAGAAACCACCATGAGCACCTGTGCATAAATCAGTGCCATTTGCACACCAAAAATATCCACAAGTACCCCGCCGATAATAGGACCCATTGCCCCAAAAAATTGAATAAAAAGGACATACACCCCGTAAGATACGGATTTATACCATACCGGTACAAGTTCCTGACTCACGATATGAAAAGAGGTATTCCCAATGCTATAGATGGCGGTCCCCACTACAATCAAGGGTACACAGGAAAACCCATAGCCGACCCCACAGACCACGCCTGTGGCAAAAACGCTTAACATCGGCATCCATACATGGGCACGAGGGTCTTTTTTATACCAACGGTCCAAAATAGCGCCACCTACCGGATAGGCAACCATACTAAACGGCGTGCCCAAGGCAATAATTTTTGCTGCCGTTGTAACGCTCATTTCTTTTACCGAAACATAAAAGATTGATATAAACGTCGAGCATATATTAACGGAAAAAATCGCCAACCCAGCTGCCAGGCACATGAACAGCAGGGCTTTATTATCAATAACTAACTTGACGGTTTCTCTTGCATTTAATTTGATTTGAGAAATCTCGTCGGCATCTTTACACGCCTTCTTAGAGCGCTTTGCCCCTTGCGCCGCCATAAGCTTACGGTTATCGGGTAGGATTAAACTCAACAGAGAAGCCGCCAGGCTCATACCACCAATGATGTAAAATGCCATGCGCCATCCGTATTGATCCGCCAGTGAGGCAAACACCATAAACCCCAGTGCGCCACCCACGACCATCGCTGTATTATAGATACCAAGAACCTTTCCCCACGAAGCATTCTTGTACCAGCTCGTCATCATAGCGGTAGAAAGTGGTGCATAGGCCGAATTGCCAGCACCGACAAAAAAGCGGTTAATGATTAAATGCAATGCGCTGTTTGCCATTCCACAAAACACCGTTGCGCCACTCCATAAAATTGAGCAAAAGCTAATGGCACGTCGTTGAGATTTATTTTCACCGACAAAGGAAATCGGCATAACAAAAATAGCCATTCCCAAAAATACCGCACTGCTCAAAAAACCCACTTGAGTGGCACTAATTTCCAAATCCTCTTGAATGAGTGGCAAAATAGCGTTGACCCCATAACGCACAATCACATCAGACAAAAAGATCACATATAAAATAGCCGCGAATAACAATCGTTTCCCACGCGGCAGCCGTACCAGAGGCTCATCGCCCTCGGTTATTTCGTCATCCACATTTGCTTCGGACATTAGTGTCACGCTCCCTCTCTCGATTCTTCAAACAATAGTGCTAAATGCCCCATTTAATTACGATGCATAAAATATACTTGTAAGATAACATAAAAATTGCTTTCACTTAGCACCTTAAATTACCTTTCCAATCATGAATAATTATTTTATAATAGATTTATTACATATAATTTATCATTTTACTTCTTTACGAACTTTTCAATAAAAAATAAACGCAACCACTCGACCAATATTCGCCATAGGAGGTTTATGATGGAACTTCTTCAACTACAGTATTTTATCACCCTTGCCGAATGTCAACACATGACCCGCGCCGCAAACAGCCTCATGGTATCGCAACCTTCGTTAAGCAATACCCTTTCCAGAATTGAAAAAGAACTTGATGTCAAACTCTTTGATCGTCAAGGGCGCAATATCGTTCTCAATGATTATGGCAAGGTGGTACTGAAACACGCCAAGAATATCTTCCGTGAACTTGATAACATCCATACCGAAATCGATGCCTTAAAGCATGCCCAAGACAATACCATTACCATTGGCTCCGTTGACTCCGAATACGTTAAGGATTGGTTGCCATTCTTTATTACCGAGCATCCAAACATCCTCGTTCATCACTCTATCGGTACCCCAACAGAATTGGAAAATCAATTGCAAAATGGAGATATTGACTTCGCCATCACGGACAGCAATTCTTTAACCGAGGAGTATGCCTCCCAATTACTGGGGCATGATGAATACATTATTTTAGGCCCTCTTGATAACCCGATTCCAAATGACGAACCACAGGATTTCGCAGCCTTTCGTAACGAGCCATTTATTAGCCGCTCTAAAGTCGATAAAAATGCCCGCGCGATTGATATCTTATCGAACGCTGCGGGAATTAAACCAAACATCATCTTTGAAGGAGAACAGGCACTCATCTCACGTATCTTTTATCTTGGCTACGGTAATATTATCGCACAAAAATCAAGCGTTCTCTCACCGCAACATCTCAGCATCTGCGAACGCCATTCAAAGATTTACATGCTCAATGATGAACGTGCACATTTTGATGTCAACCTCGTTTGGGATGGAAACCGTTCTCTCTCTGAAGCCGGCTTAAGCCTGATTGAATATGTCAAAAATAATACAGAACAATTCCGCTGTACCAATGATGACATCTTCAATAATCCTGATGGCCAAGACTTCATTGACATTAGTTTTGCATAGATTCTGTATCAAAATCAATAGCTACTGAGAAATATATCCATATATAAAAAACCTTTTCATTCGAGGGATGCACACTCTCAACGAAAAGGTTTTTTTATTTTTATTTTTCTATTGATTTATTGAGGTTTTATCGTCTGTCAATGCCACCCCTTCCAATTTTAAGAGAGCGACTTTTTTATCCAGCCCAGCGGCATAGCCGGTGAGCTTTCCCTTTACACCAACCACACGATGACAAGGTATCATAATGGGCACCGGATTTTTGCCAACTGCACCACCAACGGCTTGGGCAGCCATTGGTACGCCTGCTCTACTTGCACTGATGCGATGAGCAAGCTCGCCATAGGTCACTGTATCACCGTAAGGAATCGTGCATAACATCTCCCACACCTGTTGTTGAAATGGCGTTCCTACAAGATGAAGCGGTGGTAATGCGACAGGCTGTTGACCGCTAAAATAGCGCGTCAACCACTGTATTGCCTCTTTTAAAATTGGAGATTGAATCTCATTCGGCGATGTCACAGGCGCTGACTCCGTCAAGAATTCAAGCGTCGTCACACCTATTTCATCAACCTCCAATAAAAGCGTACCGAGCGGCGAGGTCATCACACATTGTTCCTTCACATAAATCGTCTCCTTCTAATAAAAAAAGGGAGCATCAAGGCTCCCCTCATTTTTATACACGACGGCTAAAAAAAACACCGCAAGCAAAAGCACTGCAAATCCCATAATAGCGACGGATGCCATCTGTAGCACCACGACCCGCTCGAAACCAGGCAATAGAAGCGCCAATACTGCCAACCCTCCAGCAACGCCGGCAAAAGCCTTACGTTTTCGCATCTTAGACACATCTTCAAAATCAATCTTTCGATCGCCTGCCACCAATATGCGAACACCTACTAAAATGGCAATGCAAGCAAGAAGATGACCTAAATCAAGGGTGGTGACACACGCCATTGGCCCACTGCCGGCACGATACCCATTGAGAAAATCTATGCCGCTTCTCACCAACAGCACCAACGCACAGAAGGCAAGCCCCATTGTTTGCGCCCCAATATGCCGTTTTTCACGGGCATTATTGAACGGTTGTCTAAGCACAGCATCTGTATAGGCTTCAACATCATCAACGACATCCTTTACCGGCATCCCCTTACAATCTTCTGTAAGGGTGACCAAAAGCTGACGTTCCTGCGCCAATCGCAACGCCTGATTGTTTTCCTTTGCTTCAATATGCACAAGCATCTTTTCCACAAGACATGCATCCTCACCCTGAAAACGAGCAAGCAAGGGCGCATCTTTCTCGGATTTTAAGATTTCAAAGTTCTCTTGCACGAGTGCTTCCTTCTTTCTTAACCGATACCACCCAAGAGTGCACCGAGTACCAATACCACTAAGGTCACACCGCAGTATACATATTTACCGAGGCCTTCTACAACGCCACCGATTTTATATTTACTGCCGCGTTCAATTTCTTTCGCAGCAAAACCTTTGCCGCACACCCAGAAAAACATCACCCCAGCCAAAAGAGCACCAACAGGCATAATATAGATGCTAAAGAGATCCATCCATCCGCCAATGATGTCTGCATTTTCTAAGAAAATACCAACAACAAAGCTCAGTGCAAACACAATTCCACAGGAAGTCATACGTCCAAGGTTAAAGCGTTCTTGTAAGGCTTCAATTGGCCCTTCATAAAGATTGACCAAAGAGGTAATGCCGGCGAAAAATACCGCCACGAAGAAAACAATGGCTAAGATTTGTCCGGATGGAATCTGTGCAAAAATAGACGGCAGTACGATGAAGATGAGCGGAGGCCCTGCTTGTGGGTCAGCCCCAAAGGCAAAGACCGCCGGAATAATTACCAAAGCAATCAAGGTAGATGCAATTAAGTCAAAAACAAAAACCAAGAAGCCGGAAGACACCACGTCAGTGTCATCCTTCAAATAACTGCCGTATACAATTGTCCCACAGCCTGCCAAAGACAAGGAGAAAAACGCTTGCCCTAATGCATAAATCCAAGTTTTTGGATTAGCGAGCGCACTCCAATCTGGGGAGAACAAAAATTCATAACCACTTTCTGACCCAGGCAAGGTATACACAAAAAATGCCAAACCTACAAAAAGGAAAAAGAACAATGGCATAATGATTTTGCTTGCACGTTCAATCCCAGCAGCAATCCCAGCATTCATAATAATAAACGTAATGATAATAGCGATTAAGTGCCATCCAATGCTTCCGAACGGTCCGGCAATTTCGCCAAAGTATGCGCCGGCATCCATATTAAACATTTCACCGGATAAGGCGCCAAACAAGAAACGCAATACCCAACCAACAATAATGGTGTAGCCAATGGCAATCCCAATGGAGCCTACCAACGGAATCAAGCCAAATGCTTCACCATGCTTTTTACCGCGACGCGCCATTGCTTTACGAAAGGCCCCGGCAGAACCGGTACGCATGGCACGACCAAAGGCCATTTCCCCCATGACCCCACAAAAGCCCAACGCGATTTCAAAAATAAGAAACGGCACTAAAAATGCAAACCCACCGAACTCGCCGACACGATAAGGGAAAAGCCAGATATTCCCCATCCCAACGGCGGAACCGATGCAGGCCATGATGAAACCAAAGCGACTGCGGAACAAGTCGCGATTTTTTTGATAATGCTTTACCAAATATGTCACCCCTTTATTTCAAATTACAAGTAGAGATAAAAGATGGGACTGCTCGTTTACAGCCCCATCATTTAAACAATCCGTTGCGCTTACTTCTTTTCTTCCTTGGTTGCTTCTGTGCGCAAATGATAAATCATGGTTGGAACGTCGATGTCCATTGGGCATTGTTCCACACAACGACCGCAACGCAAGCAATTATATACAATCGGCGCTGCTTCTTTAATGCCATCGTCTACAAACGCTGTCCAAATTGCACCAATCCCATTCATATAAGTTTTGCCGAAATGACCGGCTACCAAGGAAAATACCGGACATTCATACATACACCCACCGCAACGCAAGCACAACGCTGCATCGCTACAAACCGGGTCCGCAATCATCTTGCTACGACCGTTGTCCACGAAAATAACATGGAATTCGTGAGGGCCGTGTGCCCCGTAGGTGGTCACTTTTTCAATGTCACCGGTCTTACTTGGTCCGCTGATGATGTTTACATAGCCAGGCGCACCGTATTGACCGTAACGCCAGTTGACCTCTGCCACCTTCATGGAATCCAAGAAGGTCGGCACGATTTTTTCAATCCCTACCACAGCGATGTGAACCGGAGGCGCTGCGGTGCAAAGACGTACATTGCCTTCGTTTTCAATAATAGTGATTTGACCGGTATCGGCCGCAACCGCATTGGCACCACTGATCCCGATGTCTGCGGTAAAATATTTTTCACGCAAAAATTCACGTACCGCCATTACTTCTTCCGCAATATTCGGTGGAATTTCACGGCCAAAGAATTCGGTAAACACTTCTGCCACTTGTTCGCGTGGAACGTGAATAGATGGGGACAAGATGTGCATTGGACGACCGTCCATCAATTGCAGAATGAATTCCCCAAGGTCGGTCTCCCAAACTTCGTGACCGCAGTCCGCCAAACGTTGACGAAGATGAATTTCTTCCCCAAGCATGGACTTGCCCTTCACGAAGCTCTTTTTGCCACCGGCAATGGAGTTGATGATATCAACAACGGCTTGCGCATCCTCTGCAAAATAAGCATGACCATGGTTGCGTTCGATGGATTCAGACGCTTGCGCCATCAATTCACGCCAGTTGGCATGAGCTTGATGCTTGATTTCCTTGACTTCCTTTGCCAAGGCAGGTGTATGTGGATAGCGTTCCAAAGACTCCGCCAAGTTTTTGCGATAGGAGTCAATCGCACGGGTAATCGCAGTACGAATGCGTTCATCCTCACTCGCTTCGTAGATGTCTTTGGCGTATGCTTTCATATTTTCTTTAATGGTGCTCATAAATTATACCCCTTTGCCAAAAATTCAACGAAATCCATAATTTGCATATTGTTTGGCTTCTTCGCCCCGTCTAAGGCGCTCAAGCAGTATGGACAGCTCACAAGAGCGATGCTGGCTTCGGTTTCAGCCAACTCATCCACACGCTTTTGGCTAATCTTATGAGAAATGTCGGTATAGTTCATCTTAATCGGACCGCCACAGCAGGTGGTCCACTTCCCAAAGCGGAACGGTTCTTTGTAGGTCACATTCATGGCCTCAAGCACCTCACGGAATTCACTTACGACATCCATTTCACGTGCCATACGGCAGGAATCATGAACAACGACTGTACCATCGTAAAAGTTCTTTGGCAAAAGATGACGTTTTTCATGTACCAATTGAACGAAAGTTTTGACTTCCAGCTGAGGAAAATCCCCATATTTAGGATACACATAGGCAAACATTTCAGCAGCGTGAGGGGTCATGCAAACCACCGTTTTCGCGCCACTATTATTCAAGAAGTTTGCCACACGCTTTGCATAAATCCCTAAGGCATCTTCAAACCCCAATTCGTGCAAAAGCGCCCCACTGTAAATTTCATTTTCGCCGTCATAGCAAATGTTATATCCCAAGGTTTTCAAAATGGTAGCCGCTTTTTTATTGACAGAGAAAAAGCGTTCTTTGTCTTGCGCAAACACAGACGCAAAAATTTTCTCCGGTGCAAGCCCGCTCTTATGAACGAGATCACGCATGGACATCATCCATCCAAACATATGACTTCCCGGGTCAACAATGTCCATCACGGACACCAAGGAATCCATAAATGGCAGGAGCTGATACTCACCGCCGGTATAAAAAAGAATGTCACCTTTTTTTGGCAGATTAAGCCCCTTTGCCCATTCTGCATTTTCTTTCGCACTGACTGCAAGGGGGTTATCATATTGCATGATATTGTCCCGAATCAATGTCATTGTTTCAGGTAATTGTTTTCCACCCATAGTACTCTCCTCTATCCCTCTTAATGATGTAGTCTATCAATAATATGCTGTACTCTTTATATTATCATTTCTCACTTTTCTTGTAAATATATGCACCGTGAAGACCTACTGATAGATACGATTTTCCGTTAAATTCCGCTATATCGGTCCTTACAAAGTACCAAAATACCGTCACCGTATTGAATATCAATACGCGCCACTTCTTCTTGATCAAAGACATTACTGATGAGGCGACTTTCACCAAACGGTACCTTAGCATCCTTTAACGGATAGTGCAGGCCTTCAATTGAAAGCCCCATCCCTTCATCGGAAAACGGCACAATCCCTACATAGCCATCAACGCGGTCCAATTGATGAACCCCGGCACCGACATAACGCATGCGGTTAATATCATCCCAAAATACCAAGGATTTACCTTTGCGCCCATAGGTCATTAAAAGCATCACATTCGCCAATTCATGGTCCATTCGTCCGCCTAACGCGCCCACAACAATGATTTCATCCACGCCTTGTTCGTATAAGGCTTCCGCCGCAAGTTGGGTATCACTGTAATCTTTTTCTGAAGGATAAACCATTTCTGGTACCTCAGCCTCTTGAAGCCACTCGCGGGTTTCTTTTGATAAAGAATCCATATCACCAATCAATGCATCCGGCACCACTTCAGCCGCATAACACAAGTCGGCACCAGCATCGGCGCAATAACAAGGGGCATCCGGATACATTTCAAATAAGGTCCGCAATAAAGAGGGTCTTGGTGCGATTCCACCGGTTACAAGGATTCCATGTTTTGCTTGCTTTAAAAGCAAGCCTGGGGCATAATGCTTCATCCGATTTTCACCAACTTAACATCGTAATTTTTATCGCCATAGTCCACAATCATGCCATGCATGGTGCACTGACATTCATCGGTATCATAAATTAAAGTGCGTTGATACCCTTTGCGTCCGTCACATTCCGGAAAACGAATATATACCACGTCATGTTCCGCCAACGGTAAGTGGGTCAAATCCACCTGACGCTTTTCTCCCGGCTTAAAATCGCTGAATACAAGGGCATCTGGCGCAGTACTGGTTCCTAAATAAACATCCAGTGTTTCATTGGTGCAATTTTCCAACTGCAACTTATAAGCGGATTTTACCTTTTTAATGGCAAAGGCTGCGCCCACCGCGCCTGAAGCAAGCGCAATGCCGCAAGCGGCTTTCTTCAATTTTGACATCTCAGTCATTCCTTTCCGCGTGCATCCCAAGGACGCCAATTTGTGCAAAATATTTGCATTGCTTCTATTGTTTGCTATACTAAACTAAGCTCCATTATAAACAAATTTAGGGGGAATTGCCATGGTTCTTTTGGAAGCACGAAACCTAAACTGTAGCTTCGGCGACCGCGTTTTATTTGAAAATCTTAACTTATCCATTAACGAAGGGGACAAAATTGGTCTTATTGGTACCAACGGGGTCGGAAAATCCACCCTTCTTAAACAACTCGCCGGTATTGATGTTGACGGCCGCAGTGAATTTCTCACTTCCAATCAGTTGGTCATGGAATACTTGCCACAAAATCAACCGATGGATGACGACCTCACCGTATTAGCACAAGTTTTCCAAGGCACCTCTCCGCTCCTTGCCGTAGTGCGCGATTATGAAGCGGCTCTTGATGCCGTAGAGGCGGATCCAACCAACGAAAAAGCCACACAAGCACTGCTTGACGCCCAAGAAGCGATGGACCGCGCAGATGCCTGGCAGTTGGAAAGCAACGCCAAAAGCATCTTACACCGTCTGGGAATCGATGATGTCAAACAGAAAATTGCCACCCTTTCCGGTGGGATGCGCAAACGCGTCGCCCTTGCTGCCGCATTGATTCGCCCTGCAAATCTCTTACTTTTAGATGAACCAACCAACCACTTGGACTACGAAACCATCCGTTGGCTTGAAAAGGAATTGCATGAACGCCAATGCGCCTTCGTTATTGTCACTCATGACCGCTATTTCTTAGACCGTACCACCAATGTCATTTTAGAGCTCGACCAAAAAAAGCTCCGTCGTTACACCGGAAACTACTCCACCTTCCTTGAGGAAAAGGCACAAATAGAAGCCGATGAAGCGCGCCAAGCAGACAAACTCAAAAAGCTCTACAAGCAAGAACTCGCTTGGATGCGTAAAGGTGTTGAAGCACGTCGTACCAAACAAAAAGCACGTAAAGAACGTTTTTACGACATTGAAAGCCAGCTTACCACCACCCACGAAGACCGTATGGAGATGGACTTCGTTAATGCCCGTCTCGGCAAAAAAATCATCGTCTGTGAAGACCTCTGTAAGAGCTTTGGTGACAGACCGATTTTCAAAGGATTTTCCCATTCCTTTGTACGCAACGACCGCATTGGCATTGTCGGGCCAAATGGCATCGGAAAAACTACCTTACTTGATGTACTCGCAGGCATGACCGCCGCTGACAGCGGCGTGCTTGAAATAGGCGATACTGTAAAAATCGGCTATTACAAACAGCAAAACCAAGACCTTCCAATGAACCAAAAGGTTCTTGATTTTATCAAGGACCACGGTGAATATATCCATCGCGCCGACGGCTCCCATCTCTCCGCGTCACAAATGCTCGAAGCCTTTCGCTTCCGTCCGGACCAAATTCACGGCCCGATTGCCAATCTATCCGGCGGGGAGTGCCGACGTCTTTACCTCTTGAGCATCCTGATGGAACAAAACAACGTGCTCTTTTTGGACGAACCGACCAATGATCTTGATATTGGCACCTTACAGGTCCTCGAAGACTATCTCGAACACTTTCCAGGACCGGTTGTTGCCGTCAGTCACGACCGCTATTTCTTAGACCGTATCACAACAAGCATCCTCGCTTATGAAGAAGGCGGTAACGTCAAACTCTACGCCGGCGACTTTACAAGCTATCTTGAAAAACGCCCTGACCCACAAAACACGCAAGAAACCCCAATAAAAAAAGAGAGCGTCGGCAAGCAAAAAACTGCACCAAAGCTCAAATTTACTTATAAAGAACAACAGGAATACGGCACCATCGAAGAAGAGATCGCTTATTTGGAAGACAAGGTCGCTAAACTCGAAAAGGATATGGCCGCCAATGCCACCAGCTATTCCAAACTTGTAGCCTTGACCGAAGAACGCGACCAAGCCCAGGCAGAGCTTGACCAAAAATATGCTCGTTGGGAAGAACTCGAAGAAAAACAAACGCTCATTTCACAACAATCTTGAGGTGATTACTATGGCAGAAAAACCAACCATTCATTCAACCTACCATTACATTGACCTATACGACGATTGGGACGACTTTGATTACGCCGAAAAGGAAAATCTCATCGACCAAACCGACAAATACAATTTTGCCACCGGCAATTGGAGTTACGACCTCGAAGAATTAGAAAACCGCACCTATGAAGTCTTGCACGCTCTTACGACATTAAATGACGAAGAGATTGCAGCCATCATGGTGCGGCACGAAAAACGTATGGGCTAATCTGTAAAGTATACGGCACGAAGCCCCATCGAATAATAAAGCGGAATAAATTTAAACAGACTCATCCAACGAGAACCATTCACAGAGTCGACAAGATGGACCTTTCCCCCCTTAATACCATCAATAACCATCACATGGAGATTGGTGTAAGGATGATACTCATCCCCATCATTTTGCCATACAATGGTGCGCTCACGCTTCGCAAGATGGTCATCCACCGTTGACCAAACAATCACCGGTTTATCCGCATGCAAACGCAAAATAATTTCACTCACACTCACCAGCTTATGGGTTTTCGCCTCTAGGCTGGTGTTTTGTGTTGCCAAAAAATTGTTAATCCCCGTTACCAACGGTGCAGGATAGCAATAGTACCCATTTCCAAAGGGATCCCCCTGATAGGCCTCCTCCGGACTAGCGGCGCCAATGGCGGTTTTCGGCAAATACTGAGAAGCAAAGCTCTCTGCAGTAATCGGTACACCCATTCCATTTAAAGCCACCGATGCACTCACCGCTTCACATCCGTTTGGCAGGGTTGGATATTGATGCTGTTCTGTCAAGTTGAGATTGACCGGAATCAGCAGTGCCACAATCACAGCAAATACACCAACCACAATGGCAACTTTTAAGAGACGCAACAGTCCTCGAATTAAACGCATAAAACACACTCCTTTCTCAAGGCGCTTTTGCCCGTAAGTATATCGATTTTTTCTGAGACTGTCAAATCGCCATTTCCTTGCACCCACATAAATTGCTTCTAAATCTTGGTAGTCAATCTCTATTTCTTCAGCTATAATTAGGGATGCAAATTTTTTAGAAAGGACCCTTGGTTATATGTCTAAAAACCCAGTTTCACCCTCAGACCAAACAACCACCAAACACAAACAGCGCACACCCTTCCACATCTTCCTAAAGGTTTGTTGCGTGTGTCTGATTCTTATAATGATAGTGCCCCTTACCGCATTTACTATTAACGCGTTCCTGTGCCTTTCTACTTTAAACGATCTCAAAAGTCCATCGGCCCTTGAGGGTACTCAAACTGACTACATCATGGTCTTAGGCGCCGGTATTGAACCCGACGGCAGTCCCAGTCCGGTTTTACAAGAACGACTCGATACTGCCATCGAGCTCTATCAGAACCACAATGCCAAACAAATTATTGTAAGCGGCGGTATGGATGAAGCGCAAAGTGAAATCAGCGCCATGTTCAATTACCTCATCGAAAAAGATATCCCCGAGGAAGATGTCCTTTGCGACACCCTCGGTGTCAACACCTTTGCCAGCATGAATAATCTCGCAGAGGTTTATCATGCACAATCCGCCATCATTGTCAGCCAACGTTTTCATCTGTATCGCGCAGTCTATATTGCCAAGCACTTTAATCTGCAGGTATATGGCTGTCCGTCCTCCGAAGAAGACATTTCTGACCGTGATTTACTCTATCGTGAATTTCTTGCCCGCGTCAAAGATTTCACACAAGTCACTCTCGGTACACTTCCAAAACCAATCACTCAGCTTGCGGAATGGAGCTATTTAAAACTCACCCCATATATTCAACAATAATAAAAATCCGGTCCTCCATTTAGGAGTGGCCGGATTTTTTGCTTTCACAAAAAAACGCTGCCCTCAAAAGGACAGCGTATAATTGATAATTCTGGTGATTACTTCACAATTTCAATGGTGCAAGGTGCTACACCCTTGGAAACGATTCCAAGATCGGAAGCCGCTTGATAAGACAAGTCAATCACACGACCGGCACCGAATGGCCCGCGGTCATTGATACGTACGATGACACTACGACCACTTTGGGTATCGGTCACACGCACTTTAGTACCAAATGGCAAGTATTTGTGTGCAGCGGTGTAGTCATACATATTGAACACTTCACCACTGGCGGTATAGTTACCGTGTGCACCGGAACCGTACCAGGTGGCTTGGCCGCTTTCATAATAGGTATAGTTTGGTTGAGCAGCTTGGCCGTTTTGTTGAGAAGCGGTGCCACCCTTTAAAGATACAGGTTTGCTTGCATCTACAGCACTTACAATGATGCCACCGTTTGCAGTGTTATAAACCACATTGGCATTGTTAAAAATAGCTTGGTAGAAACCAAAGACCACATGCAAGGAACCGCCCAGGTTATTGTATGCGTAAGTCCCGCCTTGGAAATACAGTACACCGTTTGCAGCATCAACAATCGCAGAAACAGATTGACCACCATAGGTCAAAACAATCTTTTGACCGTTGTTATTCACCCATTGCACCCCAACACCAACAGCGCTCAAAGCACTGCGAAGAGGTACATAAGCTTGGCGCATTCCTTGCGCTTGGGTATCTACAATAGCGGTGCTTGCTTGTGCAGAAGCAACAGCTGGAATACTCATAGAACCAACAGCAACCAAAGTTGTGGCTGCAATAAATTGACGAATTTTAGAATTCACAATAACACTCCTTTATCCGCTTGGCACAGCCAAGCCTTCCGGTTTCTTGTTTTCTCTTTTCGATGAATCTGTATTTATTATAAAGGAGCATAAAAACTCGGTAAAGTTTTTACAGTTTTAGACGCATTTGTCTCTGTTTTTTAACCTTAAATATCTTATTAGCGTTAATTTTATGTTGTGCTTTAGTATTTACACCAATATTTTATTTTAAAGCAAAAATATCCTATCAAAGAATATTTTGTCAATTTTGCAAAAAGAATAAGCCCGTCTTATATTTCTCATAAGACAGGCTTATTCTTTACAATTTATCAACATTCTCGTCATTTATTCATTGCATTTTCAATTTGTTACAAGTTGACATTTTTAGGCGTTTTAGTCCCATACTTTATAACGCAAGCACAGTATCAATCTCAGAAATAGCCTTATCCATAATGGCCGTCACATCAGCGCCAAAAACATCAAGATTTTCCGCTTTCAGGCAACGCACCTCTTGAATACCGTAGAAGCCATTGGCGACGCTTTTAATATAATCATAGCCAAAATTGCAATTTCCAATTGGACCACCGGCAGTGGTCACGTAAAGCAAGCGCTTAGCACGACATAGCCCCATCGGAATCCCTTCCGACGAATATTTAAAGGTCACACCGACAATGGTCACATGTTCCAATTACACACGCAAGATGGACGGAAACGCCAAATCCCAATACGGTGCTGCGATGACGATTTCATCGGCTTTGGCAAATTGACGCGCATACTTAAACAACGGTGCCTTGTAGTCATCGACAGCCAATAATTCGTTGCGCTTGGTAAGTTGCACCAAATCAACGGGTGCAAGCCCTTCGTCGTAAAGCGCCACTTCCTGCACATTGCCTTCTATGTGTTTCAGAAGCTCACGGGTTAACTGAAGGGTACGCGATTGTGGTCTTACACATGCATTCACAAATAAAATCTGTTTCATCAAGCATCCCCACTTTACTTTATCAACGCTTGACGCAATACTTCACCTACACCGTCAATAATATCCATGGCCATGGTTGCCATAGCGCCACGTTCTTCTTCCAAATATTGCCCTGCAAGGCCGTGAACCAGCACACCCATACAAGCGGCATCGTAAGCATCCATACCTTGCGCCGCAAAGGCAGCAATCACACCGGCCAAAACATCACCGCTTCCAGCCGTCGCAAGCGCCACACTGTCACACGGATTGATGGCATAGCGACCGTCCGGTGCGGCAATAATTGTATTGTGTCCTTTAAGCACAACAATACAATTAAAACGTTCCGCAACCTTACGCGCATACAGCATCCGATCGGCTTGCACTTCCGCAGAGGTTAAGCCAAGCAAACGTGCCATTTCACCGGGATGCGGTGTCAAAATGCAATCCGCCTCACAATTGCGGATAATGGTGCCATCCCCTTCACCAATCATGCTTAGTGCATCAGCATCAATAACCACGGCACCTGTAGCTTGACGCAAAAGGGTATAAATGGTTTGCTTCTTTTCTTCACTTTTTCCCATTCCAGGCCCCAACAATTGTACAGTGGTTTGTCCCAAAAGCCATTCCACCGCCGGCAAGTTTGGCCATGCCACCGGCTTCATCATGACTTCCGGTAAGGCTGTTGCTGTCGGAGTATAGGTCGACTTATCAATAAACGCAGTAACAAGACCGGCGCCGCTACGCATCGCGGCTTTCGCCGCTAATACACAGGCCCCACTCATGCCAACGCTTCCTGCAATCATACCGACATGGCCGTAACTATTCTTGTGACTATTGCGTTTACGTGCAGGCAGTTTCTCTGCCAACATCTTTTTTTCAAGCAAGAGGCCTTGAATCCCAGCCTCAACAGCCGTTTCTTCTGGAATCCCAATCGGAAGCACACGCAATTCTCCCAGATATTCATCGGCATCTCCCACAAAGAGGCCTTGCTTTGGCCAGGCAAGGGTATAGGTATAATCCGCACAGACCGCTGTACCTTGGACCTTCCCTGTATCACCGTTTAAACCGGAAGGAATGTCCACACTCACTCGAGTAACATGCTTTTCGTTAACAATGTCGACAACATTCGCTGTCAACCCACTCAAATCACGAGAGAGCCCAGTCCCAAACAAGCAATCCACAACCACATCCGTGAAACTCAATTGCGCTTTGAATACATTGAGCTTTGCTTCGCCATCGACCTCAATCAGCTTCACCGGTAGATGATCGATGATGATACGATTTGAGGTGTGATCGGTGGAAAAACGTCGTTCCCCGTCAATGACCACAACCACCGTCACACCGGTAGCCCCTGCCATATAAAGCTGACGCGCAAGCACTAAACCATCGCCGCCGTTGTTTCCACAGCCACAGAGAATGGTGATTTTTTTATCCAGCAAATCCGGAATGTCCTTTTCGAGCTGAATCTTGATGACAATCCCGGCATTTTCCATCAAAATCATTGACGGTATGCACCAATTGTCAATGGCGGCATGATCCAACTTTCTCATTTCTTCATTGCTCACCAGATACATCTACTATCCCTCCAATATAATCATCGCCACTGCCACACTGCGCTCATGGCTGATACTGACGTGGATTTGAGTAACCCCCATTAGCTCCGCACGCTTTGCGGCTTTTCCGTATAATGTTACCACCGGCGCCCCACTTTCCGCACTGGTAGTTTCTATTTCTTTCCAACCGACACTGCCAATGCCTGTGCCCAAGGCTTTGCTGACTGCTTCCTTTACCGCAAATCGCGCTGCAATGGCAGCGATATCTTTTCGAGGTTCAAAGGCACGTGCGCGTTCCTTCTCTGTAAATAAGCGTTCTCCGAATTTCGGATGCTTTTCCACCACATCGGTAATACGCGCAAGCTCCACCACATCGACACCAATTCCCTTAATTGCCATTAAGCACCCATCGTTTCTCTGACCGCATCAGCAATTTTATTGGCAAGCGCTGCGATTTCGTCTTGGGACTTGCCTTCTACCATCACACGAAGCAAGTCTTCGGTACCGGAAGCGCGTACCAACACGCGTCCTTCTTCGCCTAAAACGGCATTGGCTTCATCAATAGCCGCCATAATCGCAGGCTGTTTGCCCCAACCGTCTTTTGTACGTACCGGCACATTCACCAACACCTGTGGCAAACTGGTCATCACTTGCGCCAATTCGCGTGCACTTTTTCCATAATGACACATCACATTCAAAAGCATAATGGCACTAATCATCCCATCGCCGGTACTGTTGTAATCTCTGAAAATAATATGCCCGGATTGTTCACCGCCCAAAATAGCACCGGATTGTTGCATGCCTTCGTTAACATAACGGTCGCCCACCTTGGTTTCAATGATTTCAATATCTGCATCTCTCATGGCAAGTTTAAGCCCCAAGTTACTCATCACTGTCACAACCAATTGATTGTTTGCCAAGCGATTTTCCTTTTTTAAAGCAAGGGCGAAAATGGCCATCAGCTTATCACCATCAATGACATCCCCACGTTCATCCACCGCAAGGAAGCGATCGGCATCACCGTCAAAGGCCAAGCCAACATCAGCGCCTTCACGCAATACCTTCTGTTGCAAGGCTTCTAAATGAGTAGAGCCGCAATCCACATTGATGTTAACACCATCCGGTTTATCGCCCATCATGGTTACCTTGACGCCGGATTTGACAAAGACTTCTTCCGCAAGGCTACTTGCCGCACCGTTGGCACAGTCAACCACTGCGTGCACATTGGCACCGTTGCTGCACAATAGCTCCATCAGGAATTCTTTATAATATCTAATGGCATCATGTTCAATGCTCACAGTGCCTACCGCAAATCCGGTTGCCTCTTCAATATCCGCTTCACCTTGAAGAACACGTTCGATGAAACTTTGAGTGTCATCGCTGATTTTTTCACCACTAGCGCTGAAGAATTTAATCCCATTGTCTTGATAAGGATTGTGGCTGGCAGAAATAACCGCACCGGCCATTGCGTTGTAGTGGCGCACTAAGAATGCCACCGCCGGTGTTGGAATCACACCTGCACTCACCACGTTTACCCCAACAGAGGTCAAGCCCGCCGTCAACGCAGCTTCCAGCATCTGCCCGGAAATACGGGTATCTCGCCCAATAACAACAATGCCACTTTTACCACCATTTGCTTTAATAAAGGCCTGCCCGGCTGCTTGCCCTAATTTTAAGGCAAGCTCAGCGGTCAATACCACGCCTGCTTTGCCACGCACGCCATCTGTTCCAAATAAATTAGCCATAATCTTACTCCTTAATTCATCAAGTTGAGCGTAATAGTGCTTGGTGTCACAGAATCAATCACCAAACCCTCAATCACGCCAAATTGTACATCCACCGTTATGCTGCTTTCAGGCGCTTCATCCACCTGCACAAAAGCGGTAAGGTTATCACCTGCATCTGCATAGCCCGGTTGCATATGGTAGGTCACCTCTGCCAATAAATCACTTGCGGTCACACGATCTGCCGCCGCGCCGGTAATGGCAATAGGTACGACCTTCGTATACACTTTTCCGTCAACGTCATTCTCAGCTTGCGCGGACACATTGACTGTCACTGTGACTTTTTGTACATCACGCAACTGTTTGCCCACAAGCTTCACCGTAAAGGATGTGGTTTCTTTGATTCCTGATAGGTCAATCGGTTCTGTTTTTATTTCGGTAATCTTCGCAAGGTCTTTTGGCAAGCCTTCTACCAGGGCTGTTTGCGGATCCACAGTAACGCTGTCAACCTGCACCCCTTCTGATAAGCTACCAACCAATTCTGCCTGAATTGGCACAGATTTTTGAATATCCGCTTCATTCACCTTGATATTTAAAGTCACCTGCTCAGGATAAACCTTGAGTTCACCCGGCTCGATGATATTACCTTCATAGTCATACAATTGAACCGGCACATCCTTTTTGCTATCGGAATATACATCATCCAGTTCAACAGCTACACCGACTTTTGCCACCATGGCCAATGCATCCTCATTACCGGAAACAAACACGTTTTGAGGTTCTACACTCATATCCTCAATTGCAATCCCATCAGGGAGCATCCCTGTGCGGACAATATCCACATTCATGGTTTCCCCTTCACGTTGTTCCACATAGACATTGACGTGACTTGGGTCCAATTTTGCAAAATACACCTCATTAGGCAATGATACATGAACTTCCGCTTCACTGTCGCCGGTTTTTGCATCACTCAAATCCACATAGGCTTTAAAATCCTCTGAGGTAATGCCGTCCAAACGGGTTTCTCGTCCCATCACCTTGACATTGACACGTTCCTTTGACACGGTTGCAACCTTATCGGCACTGAGATTTTCCACCGTAATCGGTACATTATAAGTGCGCTGTGAAATCGGGTCTTGTTCAATCCCTACATACAGCCACAGCACAATCGCAATTGCGAGAGCCACAAGCTTGAGCGCACGATTGTTTTCTGTTAATTTCATACGCCAAACACCTTCTTTATACGTCCAATCAACGATGGGGTCTCGGGCACTTTAAGAAGCGAGGTCATTTCATTTATCAACGACTCGCGACTTAAATCATAGTGTAAATGCCCACCCTCTGCGATACTCATGGCACCGGTTTCTTCGCTCACAACTGCCACAACTGCATCGCTAACCTCAGAAAGCCCAATAGCCGCACGATGACGGGTACCGAGCTTCATTGAAATATTCTTGTTTTCGGAAAGTGGCAAAAAACAACTTGCAGCCACAATTTGGTTGTCGGTAATCACCACCGCACCATCGTGCAAAGGGGTGTTCACAACAAAAATATTCTTTAACAGTGCCGCCGACAAATCACCATGAATAGAAATCCCAGTGCTGACATACTCGCGCAGACCGTTCTCTCGGGTAATCGCTATTAAAACCCCAGTACGCGTCGAGCTACAAGCTGCCATGCAGTTGACGATTTCCAACACCTGATTGGTCACTACATCATTGTCACTGCTACGACGATTACGCATAATAAAGGAACCGTTCCCCAGCTTTTCTAAGGCACGGCGCAACTCCGGCGCAAAAACAATAGGAATCGCAATAATAAACACCTTTTGCAATTGCACCAATACCCAATTAACAGTAGAAAGGCCCACGGCCTCACTAACCACTGAAAAAATTAAAAGTATGGCAATCCCCTTTACCAAGGGCATGGCACGCGTCCCCTGCATGAGCTCCAAAATCTTATAAATCGCAAAAGCAATAATAAGAATATCCAGCACATTGATAAAGAGGATGGTACCCGGAGAATTTGCCAATACACTCGACAAGATATTTGTCACGAGGCAAACTCCTTTCTCAGTTCATACACTTAATAGCATTGTACAACATCACCCCGTGAATTGCATTACGTTTTCCGGCCATTCACAGACTTTTAACAATTCATAGCACGGATTCTATTTCATATAAAGAAGTTAACAATATGCCCTCCTTTTTTAATCTTTATTTAAGATTTATTTGCTATACTAAATATGTCCTATCAATTCTCAATTATTTCGAATAAAAGGAGGCCCTGCTATGCGTATTCTCATTGTGGAAGACGAAAAGCCCCTTGCCGATGCCATCGCCCAACTGCTACGCGACCAACATTACGATGTCGATGCTGTTTACGACGGCAAAAGCGGTTTAGACTTTGCCTTAATAGGCGACTACGCGCTAATTATCCTTGATGTCATGTTACCATTGATGAACGGCTTCGACGTCGTCAAGGCCTTGCGCCAACAAAAGCAATCCACCCCCGTCCTCATGCTCACCGCCCGCGAAGCCACTTGCGACAAAATCACAGGTTTAGATTGCGGCGCAGACGATTATATGACCAAGCCCTTTGATTACAACGAACTCTTTGCGCGCGTTCGCGCCTTAACACGTCGAGTCGGCGAAGTGGTGTTGGAAGAACTGTCTTTTGGTGATTTGACCTTAAACCTCGACCAAGCCGAACTCTCTTGCGCAAATAAGACCGTTCACCTTAGTTACAAAGAATTTGCCATCATGAAGCAGCTGATGCAATATCCAAGCATGACCGTCAGCAAAGAAACCCTTATTGTCAATGTCTGGGGCAGTAGTTCCGATGCTGTGGAAAACAATGTCGAAGTATATATCTCATTTTTACACAAGAAACTCCGTTTCTTAGACTCTCACGTCAAAATTACTACTCTGCGTCGCATCGGTTATCGGCTGGAGGTTGCAGACACATGACTCGTTTGAAACCGCTGAGACGCCGATTCAGCATCATTAACATGGTGACAATTACCACCCTGCTCCTACTCATCCTTGCACTCATCATCGGTGGCAATGTCCGACACAACAACCTCATTGCATCAGAAGCACTTAACATATTGGTACATTCTACCAATCCGATGAACCAGTTCATCGACCCGTCGTCTACGCAAACCGATCGTTTTCAAGACGCCAATCGACAAACTCAACTCCAGATTGACCAAGATGACACAGACACCACAAATGAACCACCGCCACCTACAACGAATTCAACCCTTGATGCACAAGCACAAAAAGCCGCCCGCGCACTCCCTGGGATTGTAGTGCTATGGGACAAAGAAACCGAAACCTCCAATCTTCTATTTTCCCGTAATATGAATACCTCCGATGCGAGCGCCCATAAGCTGGCCAAGGAAGTCCTTGAATCCGGTCGTACCGAGGGCAACCTCCCAACCTACAAGCTCTCCTTTTTGGTTCGAGAAACACCCGAAGGCACTAAAATTGCCTTCGTAGATCGCGCACCGGAAACCGCCTCTCAAATCAATCTGCTCCTTGCTTGTTTAAGTGGCTTTATTGTTGCTTGGGGGCTCTTTCTTATTGTTATATGGCGACTTTCGCTCTGGGCCTTTCGACCGGTGGAAGAAGCGTGGCAACAACAACGACAATTTATTGCCGATGCTTCTCATGAGTTAAAAACGCCGCTCACCGTCATTCTCGCCAATATGCATATCTTAAAAAGTCACCCCAACGAATCCATCAGCGACCAGGCTCGTTGGATTGACAGCGCTAATCAAGAGGCCCTGCGAATGAAAAAGCTCGTTGCGGATATGCTCATCTTGGCACGAAACGACGCCCGAGAAGAGATACTGCCCGCCACCAATGCCATCGCCCTAAGCGACCTTGTCACCGGCAGCATCCTCAGCTTCGAAGCAGTCGCCCTAGAGCACGACTGTTATATGGAAGAAAATATAACGCCCAATTTGACGCTATCCGGCGATACCGCCCAACTCCAAGAGCTCATTAACATTCTTCTTGATAACGCTTGTAAATATGCGCCTCCAAATAGCATTATTACGGTAAACCTCTATCAACAAGATAAAAAAATCCACCTCACCGTTCATAACAACAGTGAGCCACTCAGCAAGGACACCCTCAGCCATCTGTTTGAACGTTTTTATCGCGCAGACCAATCCCGCACCCGTGAAACCGGTGGCTACGGGCTAGGGCTTGCTATCGCAGAAAGCATTTGTCAATACCATCAAGGCAACATCACCGCCTACAACGACAACGATGGCATCACTTTCCATGTCACCTTGCCCGTTGGTAAAAAAAGACTCCAAAAAACGTCAAAAGGCACAGAGTAAAACTCCGTGCCTTTTGACGTTTTAATATATTTTAAGAGAGTAGGGTAATTTTATTTTACTTTTTCTCTCCATTCCAACACCACTTTACCATTGCGGTCGAGATGAATCGTTTGGAAAGAATTGTTCAAAAGTGGGTTTGAATAATTATAGTCCACACGCTTATGACCCCCACGGGATTCCTTACGATTTCTCGATGTAATGGCCACCGCTTTTGCCAAGTCAATTAAGTCAAACAGCTCCATTGTACGCATTAACTGATGGGCATCTTGGCAACCGATTTCATTTTCAGCATAACGCTTCAAATCATCTAAGTATTTAATCCCTGCTCGCATCATATCTTCAGAGCGTAACTTCAGACCTACATAATCATTCATAATCACTTGTAGAGTAGAATTTGCTTCCAACCAATCAGCACCCTGTGGGCGATTCATCAATTGATTGTAAAAATCAATGCGTTTTTGAATCAAAGGATGATTGGATACATCATACTCATCCACTGTTTTCACATAGTCTGCAACAGATTCGGCTGCCACATCGCCCCATACTGAGGCGCTAGTAATATTCCCACGAACATTACCACAGCAAATCCCTGCCGCATAAATGCCATTGACATTGGTGCTGGCATCCAAACCAATATCAATCCCACGTTGTGCCAAAGAATAGTCATACGTACCAAATTCAATCATGCTTTTGTGTAAGTCAATATCACGTTGTTGCAAATAATCTGTAATAGAGTCAATCCCTTCGCATTTAAATTGTTGATGTTGGTACACATGATCTTCTTCGGTATAACCGGTGCAGTTCATATAAGTTGGACCGGTAGCACTTTCCAAACGTGCGGTAAATACCCCTGGATTAATATCCATCAAGGCATCACCACGCTTTCTGTCCGGCTTAGTGGTAAAAGGACTAATAGAATCGCCGTTGATATCAGAAATAACACCAAACCAAGTGGCCTTCCCGGAACGAGCAAACCCTTTTACACCTGCATGACGATACGGCACATCAATATTTACCAATGCTGCACCGGCACGGTACGCAATTGCCGCACCTCCTGCTGCCGCCGGACAACTATGGGTATTAAAGATATACGCCGGATTCACATTTGGGTACATACGCATTGCCTGCGCAGTAGCCACCAAGACTGCCTTCGCTTGAATAACTACCACTTCTGGTTCATCGTCGGCAAGGATAAAGCCGATGGCGCCAACAGCACGCCCTTCATCATTGATTAAAATGTCGTTGATAAAGAGCTTGTTCATAATCTTTGCGCCATTCTTTTTAGCTTCGCGGGTCAAACACATTTTTTGATTGTGACCATCATATTTTAAGTGATAGCATTGACGGTTTGGCATGGTATGCCCTTCAAAGTGATATTCACCAGTCGGCTTCATGTTAATTCCGTAGGATTCCCAACGTTCAACAATGCTTTGAGTGCGAAGCATCATCTTGCGAAGCATAGCCGGATCCTGCCATGGACCGCCTTCCATGCCTTCTCCAATTTCACTGAGAACGCGTTCCAAGTTATCCCCGTGACATTCCGGAATATAGCACATAAAATGGTCATTCCCACCACAGCCGGAGCCAGAACGTCGGGTATCTGCCTTTTCGGCAATCAATACATCTACACCTTTGGCAGCAGCTGTAATAGCAGATTGCAATCCGGCAACACCGCCACCGATAATCAAATAGTCAGTTTTTACAATTTCATCGCGAACCTTTACATTCATTATTCGACACCTCTTTCGGTAGCAAGTTTTTCTTCCGGAATTTCCATTGCAAACATCATATGAGACAGTGGATAACGCATGCTAATAGCATTCTTCGGACAATCCTTTACACATGCGCGACAGTGCCAGCATTCATAAGGATATTTCACTGTTACAACACGTTTACCGTTTTCATCGGTAGTAAAGCGGATGACATCCAATGGGCAAATCTGAGCACAAGTTCCGCATTCAATACATTTTTCTTTATCAATAATTGGTGGCATATGCCAACACCTCTTTCATATCATATTATTCATCGAACTAATAATCATCCTATTAGAAAATCATCGTACCGAGCATCAAAGTAATTGCAGACATTATAATCCAAGATGCTGCAACAACAATTGGTGCAGACTTCATAATATCACCACTTCTGATCCATTCATTCCCATGCAAGAGCGCTGCACTAGAGCTGGCTGCCGGTGTTAAGAATGCCAAGTGTACACAAAGTACAATCATAATTACTGACATTTGTGGGTCAATTTGATTGGCTGTGCAATAACTGAATACAATTGGCATTAACGCCACACCCAAAGCACCATTGTTCATTACGTTTGTCAAAACTGCTGCAATCAAGCCGATAACGAGCATAAAGAATATTGGACTGTGACCACCGAAAATAGGATTTAAGAACTTCATCAGCATGGCAGTAATCCCACTGTCCTCTACCGTCATTGCTGCGGAGAGCGGTTGCACAACAGCCAAGAGGAAGATAATCCCCCAAGCAACACCTTTGTCAATCATTTTCTTCATTGGTAATAATGGCTTGCCATCTACTTTAATCGCAGCCATCACACCAACCACAAAGATACAAGTCCCAGTGCCGCCAATACCGGTTAAAAATTTGGTCAAGATAAAATCCTTTGGCAAGAAGCTAGGCAAGAGCAAGAGTGCTACCAGGGCAAACAAAAAACTAAGAACAATCTTTTGTACCTTTGTGAGTTGAAGATTATTACCCTTATCCAGTTTCGACGCATCCAGATTTGCTAACTTGCTAACGTCCGGTCTAAAGATAAATTTCCCAATCAATACAAAGAGAATAGAACAAGCAACACAACACAAAATAGCAATCAGCATGTATTTCGCGTAGTCAATTTGAATACCAGAAATATTTTCAAAAGCACCAATAACAGTAAGAGGAACTTGCTTAAATGGAATCATGCACATCCCAACTTGGGCAGCAAACACAATCCCAAAAATCATCATCGTTGGATAACCGTCACCTTTTTTGTATCCACATAAATCGCAAATCCCATAAAGAATGCTCCAACCAATGATGGCCGCTGGTGATGCACTGGTCAACCCACCAAGCAAGAAGATAGAGCCTAAAAAGGTAAATGTAAACAACCAAGGCTTTCCTGCTACAAACTTACGACTGATAAACCATAAAGAAATAAATAATGATAAACCATAGTGGTCAATCGCTGCACAGAAAATAAAGATGAAAAACATCATAACAACGATTGGGTCACCAAAACTGGAGTTCAATAATACCTTTGGTGCCATACCGCCAACCAACATCAGTGCCAATAAACCAGCCAAACTAGACCAAACAATGTCAACAAAAATCCAACCATATAACAATCCGAGAAAAATCCCAATCAAGTGCATACCGTGCTGTGTCAATGGCTCAGTCGCAGGGATTTGTCC
>SAMEA3387496__coassemble_1088_pt1 | contig 47186 bp, 48 predicted proteins | sample SAMEA3387496__metabat2_high_PE_007 | metagenome-assembled genome bin SAMEA3387496 (sample SAMEA3387496) | Felis catus | biome: Faeces | place: United Kingdom | collected 2012
GAACTTCAACAGCTGCCCATACAGGCACCTCTCCATCATGATTATCAAAATTATGTTTAATAAACACATCATTAGAGCGCGCAATTTCTGATGCTACTGTAGACATATTCTGCCAATACAGTTTTTTCTCTCTGAAAATCGATGAATTCTGCAAAACAAGTGGTTCTCCATGTATAAGCAATGCTTCCACTAAGCGTACTCTCAAAGCCACTTCAATCTTAGAAATCATTGAAAAAACCAAAACAGATAATTCCCGATCAAACTGATACAACTTTAAAACATCTTCAAACTTTGTTCCTGCAACATACTTCTTTGTAGCATGATCATATAAGTGGAACGAATATCCACGCAAGCGATAAAACCCAACTGACCTTAATACCTCTTCTACGTCCGCACGAGAAGTAATTAACATTCCTGCATCAATATATGATTGTACCTGCTGCGCTATTGTTAATATTTGTTTTGGATATTGATACATAAAACACTCCATAAATAAAAAAAGCCCCACCGGGTTGCGCATGAAAATCAGAGGCGTGGCGGGTTCTGTTGCTATTATTATACAACTTCTATTGTAGGATTACAATACATGCGTTACATAGTAAAAATAATAAACCGAACTCCCGAATCTGTGTTATGAAAAAGCTACCAAGCCAACACATTACAGATAATGAAAAGAAGGATTTCCACATGGCTACTATAACACAAGATATAAAATTTCGACCATTCTTAATTCGTTACGCCGAAAAACACGGGGTTACCAAAGCATCTCGCAAATATACAACCAATCGACAAGATATTTATCGTTGAAAAATCGCTATGATGGCGCCTCGGACAGTCCTTTTCTTATATTCTATGATATTCCAGCTCCGCAAAGGGGCCGTATTGTTGCACCCTTTCCAGACGAAAACGATGCAAGGCCTCCTTTTGGGCAAAAAGCGGAATCCCCTCACCCAAAAGCACCGGTGCCACTTGAATGATCAGCACATCCACCAGACCAGCGTCAAGAAGCGGTGCGAGGATGGTATTGCCGCCCACCACCCAAATATTTTTCTGCCCATCCTGCGCCTTTACAAATGTCACAGGGTCCGCACAAACCGCACGAAACCCCTCACAGTCAAGGGATTGATGTGTAAACACCACATTGTCCGTCGTTGGATAGACTTCACACGGCTTGGTCTGCTTGGCAATCTCATCAAAGGTACGTCGCCCCATCATCGTCATATCCATCTGCTCGTAAAACGCCTCATAACCGGTATCTGCTGTGGTGCCGGTATCATACAACCACGACAAGTCATGCTCCTTGGTGGCAAGATAGCCATCCAAGCTCACACATCCATAAAAATAAAACGCCATTCTTCGCCCTCCTCACACCCACCGCCTCCTGCGAAAGCCCACACTTCTTGCGTGCATGAAACAATCGATTGCCTAAACGCATCTCCCTCACTCCCTTGTACTTTGATGCTTCCATTTTATCAAATACCGTCACCGATACCACCAAGAGAACCATGCAAAAGCGCCCGTAAAATAAACAAATAGCACAAGAAAAGAAGGTGCACATCCCCTTCAAGGATGCGCACCTTCTCTTGTTGGCGCATAAAACCCTACTTTTACGCCCTGTAAATCCTCATCATCGCACCTTAACCCCTCACTTCCGACTCCCCAAAGAAAGCCCTGCCAAAAGGGCCGAGAGATAGGTCACTAAGCCCATATTTGCATAGACAGCAAGCATCGTTTCGCCCATGTGACTCACAACAGTGCCGCCCAAAATAGGCACCACTAAATGAACAGCCATCAGCACCAGAAACACCGTCACAAAGATCTTCGTCGTTTCTGCCTTTTTTTGAAAGCCGATGCCACAGCAATAGCCAACCAGCAAAATCAGTATGGCAAGCATCGCCACCTTGACACTATAAGCGCTGATGGGTGCAATCATAAAGTTACGCAACAAATCCCAATCATTCATCGCCGCATTCAGCCAACAAGCCACGCCACACAATACAAGGGCAATAATATATCTCATCGCTTTCATCATGCCGCCTCCGTTCTAAAGCTATCAACCAGTGTGCAACGCATACGTTCTTTTTTGCTATTTTAGCATAATAATGTGCGCCCCCTTGTCTGCGATTTATTCAAACACGGATTGATACATCTTATACAACTTTTCTTTGTGCTCATGAGGGACTATAAACCCATACTCGCCACTTTCAGTAACTTTTCCCTGAATAACATAGGTGCCGCTTAAGGCTGGAATGGTATCAAGTCTTATACTTTTACCGGGTGCAAGCGTTTTTTCACTGCCTATGACTGCGCTGTTGCCATCCAAAACACGCAACTGTACAGAACCGGGATTATCAGGATCACTCATGATGACAGTTGCTTCTTTCACCCAATTATTAGCGCCTGTAATATTGCAATACGCTTCTGTGCTCAAAAATGCTGTGCCCTGCCAAGAAAAAGGATGTTCCGGATCGTCAATGGTCAAGTGTTTTACCGAATATACCGCAACCATCAAACCCGATGTCACCAATAACAGGAGGACTACAAGGGGAACAATGAATGTCTTTTTCATAACAGCCACCTCTTTTCTACCTTATGCTCATTTTTAAAATTTTCTTTCTTTTTTCAATTATACCATAACATTGTATTTTATCAATATGTTTAGTGCTATCAAAAAAAAATTAAATCTTCATTGATAATCCACATAACAAAAAGAAGGTGCGCACCCCCTTCACGGATGCGCACCTTCTCTTATTGAAGCATAAATCCCTACTTTTATGCCCTGTAAATCCTCATCATCGCGCCTTTATAATTTCCCTCAAATGACAGGCTTGTCATTCTATCCTATAAACGCTCGAAGTTTTTTATCGTACAGTGTAAGTTATTGCATACAGATGTCAACCATGTATGGCTGAATCTTGTCACGATAGTCGTCAACTGGGACATACATTCTTCCTTGATAGTTAAATGCATTTATATTGATAATCTTACTTCCGTTACCATCCGGAACTGTTAATGTTTTGCCGTTAAAACTATAGGCATAATTTTTAGTTTGGTCAGCATCATAGTATTTTTCGTAAACACCAGTGATATCTACACATTTATCATACTTAACAGGGTCACCGCCGGTTGTCCAGTCAGTAACGTTGTTTTGAGTATAGATAAAAGATGGCTGGTCAATATGAATCCCTGCCAAACGACCGCCACCGGCACCGCCCATTTCATTCCCAAATGCCGGATCTCTGAAGTAGATACCCATATTAGCAACTGCACCAATATCACGCAATTTTACATAAGTATGTCCACCGTACGTAATGGAATTTTGTAAATTGACAGCATTACCATTCACATAGGTTGGATATGTAAGTGGTTGAATCGGAGACGCCTCCGCAGCCCCCGCCGGTGCCACCGCACCCAAGCCAACGACCGCTGCCAAAGCCAATGCAGTTAAACGTTTTTTCATTTTCATGTTAATCACTCCATTTCAAAGTTCTCTTTCTTTTTTGCCATTCTAGCACAAGGCACGTATTTTACAATGCATGAAGGACGAACGACACTCTAACAGGGACAAACGACCAAAAGCCCACCCATTGTTGTCACAATTAGACACAATGGGTGGGCTTTGTTTATTGTTGATCATACACAATAAATTTCATTGAAAAGAATCCGTCATTATAATCCATCACAGGTTCACAGTCATATTTTTCCAGTGATTCTCTAAGATTCACCAAACCAAAGCCATGATTTTCTTTATCCTTCTTAGAAGTACTATAAACGTTAGTTATGCCACTTAATGCAGTGTTCGTAATCCGACAAAGGAGCTTACCTTCACGTTGCACCAAAACCAAACTAATCTTTTTCTCACCCTCTGTGATGCGGTCACAAGCCTCGATGGCATTGTCCAAGGCATTGCCAAAAATGACGCACACATCCACCGGTTCCAGTGGCAACTGATCTGAGATTTGCACCTCCATATCAACGATGATGCCCTTGCTTTCTGCCAGTGCTTTTTTAGTGCTAAGAATGGCATCCAGTGCGCTATTGCCGGTTTTAATCCTCGCGCTTGGCGTTTGCAGGTTTTGCAATAGTGATGTCACATAAGCCTCACCGCCTGCGGTGTCGCTCTCATGGAAATAGCCTTGGATGGCCACGAGCTGATTGGTCATATCATGCCTAACACGACGCAGCTCCTCCTGTTTGAGCAGGATTTCATCCAAGTGCTTGACTTGGGACTTAAGATGACGCTCATACTGCTCTCGCATGCGAAGCTGTGCGCTTTGCTCGGCTTGCTTTTCATATAAATAAAGCACTAAAAAGGTACAAAAAAGCAAACCTACCGCACCGATGGTGGCCAAAGTATTATAGTAGGTACTATTGAGCACGTAGACCATACGAAAAATAAAAAATATCACCATCGAAACAATACCAAAGAGCACCGTATAGAATATCCAATAGACAGTGTTGAGATGAATTCGATGCATACTCCGCTTCACACGAATCCCATTGCAAACAGCCAAGGCAGTAAACTTAGACAATAAGATACCAACAAAACGGTACGCTGGCACAGTCACAATGTCAGTAGCCGAACAAACCAATACACTGGCCATAATATTCATCACCGCTACTTCCGAAGCAATACTAATGATGGTTTCAATAAAAAATGCAAAAGCTTTTACAACTAATGAACCTTCATAACACACATCAGCTACTATCATAGCTATCACTAAAATAAGTATAAAGTTTTTGAAGGTATACAAAAACATGTGGTTGCTCCACATAATCAGGCAACCGAGCACAACAACCCCTAACACATAGCGCCACAGACCCCAACCGGGGCGGCGATCGAGGAAGGCTTCAAATATTAGGAAAAACATCAAGGCTTCCATAAAAGGCATGAGGGTTTCAACAATTTCAAACGCCAGCATCAGTGAAACATCCTTTCCTCATAGTCCACCACCGCTTCCCTGAGGCCTTGCTTGTAGGCACGGCCGATGGGAAGCACCGTCTCGCAATGGTGTAGCACGATGTCTTGACCAACGATTTTTTTGATGTATCCCAAATTGACAAAAAAGCCCTTGTGGCAACGGTAAAACATCCCCGGCGCCAAGGCTTTCTCAACCTCGGCAAAGGTCATGTGCACCTGATGGACGCCATCGGTGGTATAGAGCATCACCTTGTTGCGGCTGCCTTCACAATAAATGATGTCGGCACAATAAAGGCGCACATAGTTCTTATTTTCATAAAAAGTAAAGGTGGCGCGTTTTTGAGTCAGCACATGGTTGATTGCACGCAAGGCGTCATCGAGCTTTTCCGGTTGCAAGGGCTTTTTCAAAAAGCGCAACGGATTGCACTGAAAGCTCTCGATGGCGTATTCCTCGTGGCTCGTCACAAAGACAATACTCACGCCCTCATCCCGCGTGCGAATGGCGTTGGCGGTCTCGATGCCGTTCATGCCACCCATTTCCATATCAATAAAGAGCGCATCAAAGACACAGCCCTTGATGTCGTAGGCGTCAATCAATGCCTCGCCACTCTCAAAGGCCTCGGTCTCAATACGGTATTCACTGCAGTGCGCAAAATAATCGGCGAGCACCTTGATATGCTGTCGCTCGTCATCACAAATGGCAAATCGCATGATGGGTTCCCCTCCCTTTCCTTACTCAAGCGATAGCGTTATTATAGCCCTTTTCGCAGGGGCTTATCAAGGAATTGACGCCAATAGAAAAACCCTCCGAGTATAGTCGGAGGGTTCACGCAATCGATCACATCATCATGGTAAAGTAGCCCATTGCGCCGGCAACAAAAACGCTCGGCAGGAGATTGGTCACGTTGATGGCTTTGATGCCGCTGACGGTGAGACCGACGCCGATAATAAGCACACCGCCGACGGCGCTCATGTAGGTGATGACGTCACCCACAAGGATGTATTGCATCATGCCGGCAAGGATGGCGATGCTCCCTTGAAAGCCCAGCACCAAAATGGCAGAAAAGCCCACGCCAATCCCCAAAGAAGAGGCGAGTACCACGGCAGTGACAAAGTCCAAAATGGTCTTAATAAAGAGGATTTCGTTGTTACCGCTAAGCCCTGCTTCAATCGCACCGACGATGGACATCGCCCCTACGCAAAAGAGCAGGCTTGCAGTCATAAAGGCGTTGATAAAGTTTTCATCCTTGATGCTAAAACAGCCCTTGAGCCAGTCGCCCATATGATTGAGGCGGTCTTCCAAGCGACAAAGCTCACCAATGACGCCCCCGATGATAATGCTTACAATAACGATGAGGTCGTCCTCGGCGGTGACTGTCATTTTTGCACCAATAAGAATGGCTGCCAAGCCCATCCCCTGCATGAGGGTCACATTCATACGCTCGTTGATGCCCTTGCCAAGGCCCATCCCAATCAGGGTGCCCAAAAGCACCCCCAACACGTCTACTGCTACACCAATCATGTTGATTCTCCCCTTTTTTGTATTCTTACTATTTTTTGTAGGTAAAGCGCTTGCCCTTGGCATAGGCCAAGAGGGCAGGCGCATCGTTTATAATGAGTCCCTGTGTACTGCGTTGGAGCACGCCTTGGTCCTCCAGCTGCTTTAGGATACGCACCACGCTCACGCGATGGATGCCCAAGTGTCGTGCCAGCTCGCTGTGATTTTCCACCTTTGCCACAAGCACGCCGTTTTCCTCCACCATGCGGTGATAAATCATATCGCACAAATCGTTGGCGGCTTTGCCACCGTGACGGCGGTGGTATTTGTCATCCAAGCTGTCGTAGCTTTTGATGGCGGTGGACACCAGCGCATGCAGAAGATCCGGATGACGATTGGCATAAGCATAGAAGTCTTTGATGTCAATGCCATAGCACAGGCACGGTGTCTTTGCCACAAAGGTGGTGGTGCTGGTTTGGCTGTCGCTATAAAAAATCAGCAACTCCAAAAACCGCTGGAGCCCACTTTGCGGGGTGAGTGTTTCGTAAATAATCTCTGACCCCTCATCCGTCAAGGATTTGCGATAGCAACTTCCCTCCACCAAAAAATGAAGGGTTTCCACACGCTTGCCCAAAGGAATGATCACCGCACCCTTTTCATAGGTATGCACCCTAAGCGCACGCTTTTCCTGCAGCTCTGCAATGAGCCCATCAATAAGATATTCAATCTCACTCACCACACCCGCCTCCCTTCTACGATTATTAGTCTATCATTTCGGGGATGATGATTGGTATAACATATGTTACATCATAGCACAAAAGCACCTATAAGGAATACTTTCAACCACCGATGAAGCAACGGTTGTATTGTGACCACTGCAACAAAAGCGCCCCTGCACAGTACAGAGGCGCTTTTGTTATGATTGATTTTAATTGTTAAAACTGCCGTCCCAGCTTGGCATATTGGTGAGGTATTCACCGGCTACGGCAGGGACGTAGTAGGCGCCGTAGTTTTTTAGGTTGGTGGTGGCGTTGTCTTGTGGCGGCACTTCTACATAGAAGCGATAGTATGGCATATAGTATGCGTCGCCGGTACTGTTGCGGTAGACAAGCTCAACCTTTGCGATGGCGTCTTCTCCCGGGAATGGGGTCGGTACATTCGTGAGATAGTGCCCTTCACTCAGCAGAGCTTGGGCGTCTTCGGCGCTGATGATTGGGTAATCGCCGACCTTGTCGCTCAAATCGGTGCGGAAGATGCGAACCATCATGAGGTTTCCTTGGTCATCGCTATAGAAAGCGACGCGGTTAAAGTGGTAGTTTAAGAGGGCTTGGGTGTCATCCTCACTGCCTTCATAAAATTCAAGCTGATACCGCTGCTGTCCGTCATAGATATAGTCGCCACCATGAATATTGACCTGTGGATGGTCCATGCCAAGAAGGTCGGCATAGGTGTCCTTGAGATAGACAGCCACCTGTTCGAGTTCCTCATAGGTGGCGTTGTCGGTAAAGTGAAGCCCTTCCGGCAAGGCGACCTCTTGTTCGAAGAAGATTTCCGTCGTCAAATCGCCCTTCACTTGAATACACATTCCCTCTGCCGTTGCCACAAGCTGTTCCGGCCCGTTCAAGCGTTGCTTGGTGGCAGCATCGGCATCCTTAAATTCGTCCTTGATGGCTTGGAGGGTGCTTTCATCATTAGTATCTTTTGCAAATACCTCTGTGATATCAAGGTTTTCAGTATCAAGGCCCAAGCGTTCAGCCACATCGAGAAGGGTGGCACGCATGGCGTCTTCGTCGCCACCGATAGACACCCCGCGCTCACTCACTAGAAGGGTGTTTTTATACACCGGCAGGGTTTCCGGAGCGTCTGCCACATCGCATGGGTTGGCGTTGACAAGCTCGGATGCGTCATGGGCCATATAGCCTTCAAAGCCCATGCCCTGACTATTTTCTTCGATGGTGAGCATTGGCAGGCTTGGCGTGTCCTCATGAGACAAGAGCTTCACCCCTACCAAGGCCACACAGGCGACACAGGCAGCGACGGCTACCCATTTCGGCCAACGTCGCGGTTGCTTCTGGATATAGGTTTCCGCCTCTTCGATGTATTCCGGCGCAATATTCGCCATTTTGTCTAAAAAATCGTTGCCTCTCATAGCTCATACCCCTCCTTTTCAAGATTGGTGCGCAGTTGCTCGCGCAAACGGTAGAGTGTTGTTTTGACCTTGCTTTGGCTAAGCCCGTAACGTACGGCAATGTCGGCGATGCTGTCCAAGTACCAATAGCGGCGTACAAAGAGGGTGCGTTTTTCTTGGGAGAGTCCGGACAGAAAGCCGTTGATTGCTTCTGCAAAGAGTGCTTCATCCAAGCGGCACAATCCATCATTGGGTGCTGGGATGCATTCCTCCATTTCCCGACTCAGCTCGCAGATATGGGCACTGCGTTTAAGGCGGCTGCGGTTTCTACAGCAATTGAGCGCCACATGGCGGGTGATGCGTGCCAAAAATGCATAGAGATAATTCACCGGCTCATGGGGCGGAATGGATTTCCAAGCCGCCATGTAGGTGTCGTTTTCACATTCCTCTGCGGTTTGATGATCCTCTACGATGCCACGAGCCAACCGGTACAGCCGCCGACCGTATTTCTCGGTGCTTTCTTGGATGGCGGCTTCGTTGCGTGCAAGGTATAATTCTACAATTTTGTTATCGTCCATTCCCTTCACCTTCCTTTTTTCTCAATCAAAGCCCCTTCACCCTAATAAGCACCGTTTTATGTGGGATGGTTACACTTTTTCAAAAAAATAACCACTCTATTTTTCAATACAGTGGTTATGAAAATTTTCCTTCTATATATAATAGTGTCTGTTATGGGCAAACGGTTCCTTCTAGATAGCATTGATAAATATAGCCGCGGGATTGATAGAAGAAATCCGAATTGTAGTTGGAAATCGCCGCATCGATCCAAGAGGTATATACTTCCATGAGTACGTCAATGACGCGGCTTTCGTCATCACCACACACATCTTCAATCAAACGTTCATAGACTTCGCCGATTGCCCAGTAGTCCGGCACTTCATAACGACAAGCCGCAACGTTGTCATAATCCCCCGTTGGCAAAGCATAGCGCATGATGAAATCATCGGCGGTTTTTTCGATGGGTTCGCAATGAAACACGTCCGCATAGTTATAGATACGAGCGATGGTTTCACGCTTCAATCCTTGCACCACCGCCGCACGGGGTAACCGCTGCATCCGCCCGATGTATTCAATCAAGCTACAGGTATAAAACAGGGCGCTATTATTTTTCATCTCGAACCACCTCACTTTCAATAAAGGTTAATGTTTGTAGTGCACGTGCCGTATGAAAGCTGATTTGATGGGTTGGTTTTTTGAATTTTGCCAATGCCCAGAAAGCATCTCTACTAATTTTTCCATCTGCAAAGTTTTGCACGTAGTTAAATATGGTATCGTTCGCCATTGGCCCTTCAACAATATCATAATCATGCGCATGACCTAAACGACAATCAACAATAAAATCCAGCCATTCTTCGGTCATGTCCGGAAACACCTTAACATTTAATGATTCGTTCGGCGTATAACGATACTTGTTCAATATGCCTTCGCCACCAAAGCGCGTCGCCCGGCGAATGGCTTGTTCCGGTATGGTGGTGCAATAAAATCCAAAATAGAAATCTTTATTGTACTTTTGAATGCGTATTTCCGGTGCTTCCGCAACTAAGTGGCTCCCGTGATAAATGGTTCTTTCCATAGGGACTCTTTTCTTATTGCATCGCCTGTTTCATCACCAAAAGCGCGCGAATGACCTCGCCGGCGTCGCGGTTGATAGAACGTGACTGATTGGCGATGGGCTTGGGAATTTCCGGATAGGCGATTTCGATGTCGCTATCCGCATAGTCCACGGTGATACGGAAAAATTGTGCTTCGGGACGTTCGCCAACGATGCGTTCAAAGGGCACGCGGATGACACCGGCGGAATTAAAGCCTACGCCGAATTCGACGATGGCAATACTATGGCCTTCCGAGCGTGCCAAGAAATCGCGATAGCGCGCTTCCCCTTCTGCGTGGGCCTTGGTATCGCGAAAGGCCATACGTAGCGGTGCGCCACAGTGCGGACAGCGTGGGAGGACGTCTTCCGGCACGGTGAGATCTCGCGGATTGGTGTGGGCGCGGATGATTTCCAAAGCCGGGGCAATGTCCCATTCTTCCTCGGAGCAACCGTCGTTGCAAACGAGGGTGAGGTAGTGGCCTTGGGCTTCAAAAACGCGTTCCGCCGGAAAGCCTGCTTTTGCAAATTGGCGATCCACGTTGGAGGTGATGACATGATAGTCCAGCCCATCCAACAACGCCAGCAACTCATGATAAAGAGGCAACGCCGGCATATCCAACACCATTTTCTTAATATGATGGGCAAGGTATCCCCAACGTTGCCCGTCAAGCCAGCCTTTGTAGCTAAAGGTTTGGTAGTCGCTGTGCACGCCCTGCGCCCAAAGTGCAGGGTAGTCGGCGCGAAAGGCGTCTTCATTGGCAAAGCTGATGCCTGCTGCGGCAGACAATCCGGCACCGGCGCCAATAAGCACATAGTCGCAATCATTCAGTGCATGAAATAAGCATTCGACATCGTTCATTGCAAGTCCTCCTTCATCTTTGATCGTTGATTGATTCTATTATAGCATATAAAAACCCCTCGTCGCCGCGGCAACGAGGGGCAAAAATTATTCAACGGATTTTAAGGATTCCGCCATGTGGATTTTTGAAATCTTGTGGCGCATGATGAGTTGGGTCACCATGGCAAAAATCATGGTTAGCACGAAGGCGATGGCATAATTTTGCCAGCTCACCACCGCATCAAAGTGGAGCCCGTCCACAACAATCTGTGCCATGACAAAGGCATGCAAGGCCTTGCCCAAAAGCAAACCAAAGAGGGCGCCAAAGACTGAAAGGGCGCTGTTTTCACGGAAGACATAGGCGTTGGTTTCGTGGGAGTAGAAGCCTAGCACCTTGAGGGTGGCAATTTCGCGAATGCGCTCGCTGATGTTGATGTTGGTAAGGTTATAGAGCACGATAAAGGCCAAGAGCCCCGCGCAGAGAATAATCACCAGGACAATCAAATCAAGGCTATCGAGCATATCGCCAAACATGTCCATCGAGTCTTCCACCACGGGCACATTGGTGACAAAGTCCTCGCCCATCATCTTTGCAGCCACTTCATGGGAATCCACGCCGTCTTCAAAGATGATGTAAGCGCTGTTCACGTCGTTTTGACCAAAGGCACTCTTTAGGGTGTTGCGCGTGATGTAGCTATTGTTTGAGATGTAGTTGTCAAACACGCCGCTCACGGTGAGGGTGGTTTCATGCATGTCGCCGTCACGAAGCACCACTTCATCGCCTGCGGTTACGCCGAGGCGGTCTGCCATGCCACGGTCTAAGAGAATCTCGTCATCCTTCGGGAAGGAGAGGGCTTGTTCTCCGTCGTGCCAATCAAAGAAGGTTTCGGTGGCCTTGGCATCCACCGGCGCATTCAAAGAAATGCTGTGGGTCATGCCGTTGGCAGTGATGTCTGCGCTGCCCGCATAGGAATAGAGCAGCTTGTCGATGTCCTTGTCAAAGTCTTTTTCGAAGGTCGCCTGTTCTTTGTCGGTCAAGGTATGGTTAAAGGTCGCGGTGGCATCGTACAAATCAATTTGGCTGTACTGCACATCCGCCACACCTTCAAAGTTGTCTTGCAAAGCCAAACCGGTCACAATCAAAGCCGTGCAACCGCCAATCCCCAAAAGCATCATAAAGAAGCGGTTTTTGTAGCGGAACAGGTTACGCACGGTGATTTTTTGCAAGAAGGACAGGCGCTGCCACAACGGGGTGACGCGTTCCAACGGATTGCGCTTGCCGGCTTTCGGTGCCTTCGGACGAATAAGGGTAGCAGCGGTTTTGCTCAGGTCGTTGCGGCCGCATGCCCAGGTCACACCCATGGTGCATAGCAGGCTAACCACCAAGGATATCACCATCAGCTTGGTGTCAAACACATAAAGGATGCGATCCGGGAAGGCGTAATAGGTAGAGTACGCGGTCCAGATGACGGTCGGGAATCCCCAGGTGCCCAAGAAGTACCCCAATAGACAACCCAAAAGCCCGGAGCTTCCCGAGTAAATCATGTATTTACCGAGGATTTTACCATTGGAGTAGCCCATGGATTTGAGGACGCCGATTTGGGTGCGTTGCTCATTCATCATGCGGGTCATGGTGGTCACACACACCAAGGCTGCCACAAGGAAGAAGAAAATCGGGAACACCTTTGCCACGGCACTGACGATGCTTGAATCGCTCTTAAAGAATTGATAGCCCACATCTTCATCACGGGTGAGCACATACACGTCCGGTTCTGCCGGTGCTTTGATGCTATCCAATGCGGCTTGCGCCTTTTGTTGTTGGGCTTGGGCGTTGGCGACGGTCGCAGCAGGTGCGCCCATGGCCTTGGCTTGGGCCACGCCCTGCTTTGCCATGGCCACGGCTTTCTCAGCCTTGTCGCGCCCCTCGTTGACGGTTTTTATGATGTCATCATAGCGTTCATCCACACATTTTTCAGTGAGGGCAGTGACCGCATCGGTATGCTTTTTGATGGCAGTGTCATATTCATCACTGTAAATCTGCCCCGTTACATCCATGGCAAGGAAGATTTCCGAGTAATACTCAGAGGTAAAGGTCGATTCCGGTGCATAAAAGAGCCCGGCCACTTCGCCGCTTCCCAGCTCGGAGCTCAGGCTCCCCATGCGCATATTAAGCGGAGAATCGACAATCCCAACAATTTTCATTTCCTTATTTTTTAAGGTTTTCAAGGTATCCTTATCGTTGGAATCGGTGAGGGTCAATGTGCGCCCCACATCCTCCGCCTTATAATAGGCAGAATCTGCCACACATTCCTTATCGTTTTCCGGCAAACGGCCTTCTTTGAGTTTGAGTTTGTTGACATCTTTTGTAATGGAATGAACACGTCCTACAAATTCACCATCGCGTTTACCATCCGTTACAAAAGCGTCCACTCGAAACGCACCGTTGGCATTTGCCACATCCTTGCCTTTGGCAAGGGCGTCAACATCCGCCTTTTCGAAGCCAATGGTCGAAAGCAGGCGATAATCGTAATAGTTTTGCTCGGTCAGATAGCGGTCACCGGTTTCAAGCATGGCTCGTTCACTCACGAGCAAGCCCGCAAAAAAGCCGACGCCCAGCGCCACAATCAGCATGATTGCGATGTATCGTCCAAAGCTTGATTTGATTTCTCGCAAAGACGATTTTAGTAAACTTTTTTCCATGGCACTCACCTCACCATTCAATGTCATCAATGGACATTGGGGTTGGATTGAGTTCCATTTTTTCTACTTGACCGCTCTTCACATGAATGACGCGGTCTGCCATCGGGCAAAGGGCAAGGTTGTGGGTGACGATGACCACTGTCATGTTGTTTTTACGGCAGGTTTCTTGCAGGAGCTTCAAAATCAGCTTGCCGGTGTTGTAGTCCAAGGCGCCGGTAGGCTCGTCGCACAAAAGGAGCTTTGGATTTTTGGCAAGGGCTCGGGCTATGGCCACGCGCTGCTGTTCCCCACCGGAAAGCTGGGCTGGGAAATTGTTCTTGCGGTCGCCAAGACCCACTTCATCAAGCACATCCGACGGATTGGCGGGATGCTTGCAAATTTGTGTGGCAAGCTCCACGTTTTCTAAGGCCGTCAGGTTTGGAATCAAATTATAGAACTGAAATACAAAGCCAATGTCATAGCGACGATAGGTGGTCAACTCACGGTCGTTGTAGCCGGCGATGTTTTTGCCATCGAGCCACACTTCCCCGCTTGAAAGGGCATCCATCCCACCCAAAATATTGAGCAGGGTCGTTTTTCCGGCACCGGAGGCGCCAACGATGATACAGATTTCCCCCTGCTGTACCTCAAAGCTCACATCACGCAATGCTTCAATGGACACATCGCCCACCTTGTAGGTTTTCTTTACATTTTTAAAACTGATAAAGGGTTCCATGGTCATGTTCCTTTCGCAATAGCAATCGACATACACACGCATCGTGTTAATACTATTATAGCATTTTTTTCAACAGCGTTAATACACGAAGCGTCTTCATTTGGCGCGATTTGTAACACCTAGACAAATTTGGGGCACAAAAAAAAGCCCTTGCTTTCGCAAGGACTTATGCTTCTCTTATTCTTCGGTGTGAACTTCCATGTCGGAAGCAGCACCCGGTCTGCTGTTTTGCATCGCGTCGATGGATTTTTGGATATCTGCGCGACCTTCTTGAACCACTTCGTAGTACACGGTGAGTTGATTTTCGAGCTTATCCATCAAGTCGTGGGCATAGATAAACGCCCCTTCGATGATTTCATGGGCTTGTTGTTCCGCATGGTTGAGGATGTTTTCTGCTTCTGCATCGGCACGGCGCACCACTTCATCTTCGCTGATAAGCATAGCAGCATGGTCCTTTGCCGCTTGGATGATTTTGTCGTGTTCTTCTTGCGCTGCTTGGATGATGCGTTCTTCATCCTTCTTAATCCATTGTGCGTCTTGAATAGCAACAGGAATAGCAGCACGCAATTCATCGATGATTTCATAAATTTCGGCTTCTTCAAGGATGATTTGATCCTTATTGAGCAATGGCTGCTTAGCGTTTTCTGCCATATAAGCCAGCTTATCAATGATTTCCAAAATTTCCATCTAAGTTTCCCTCCAGCTAGGTTAAATCGTTCTAAAGAAATTCAGAACCGTTTCTCCATAGGATTTTGATTTATAACATTCAATCTCTGTGTCATCGCACGTAAAAGGAGTGCTTTTTGAGTGTTCTGATACGAGTATACCATATTCCGATAACAAATGATACTTCAACACCAAAGAAATAACCGCTGTATATAAGTTTTTTAGGTACGGCGGGTCGAGCAAAATAAGGTCAAATTGCACCCCTTCCAAACGTGCCAATACAGAGAGGGTATCGCCTTCAATCACTTGGGCGCGGTCTTCGTAACGGCATTTTTTGATATTTTTACGAAGCACCTTGAGGGCTTCGGGATCCCGCTCAATAAAAGCCACGCGCTTGGCTCCGCGACTTAACGCTTCTAAGCCCAAATTGCCTGTACCTGCAAAGGCGTCCAATACCACGCTGTCCGCATCGATGTCCATTTGAATGATGTTAAACAAGCTCTCTTTCACACGGTCTGCGGTTGGTCGGGTGTTCAACCCCGGCACCGCTTCTAACTTGGTCCCGCGACGTTCTCCTGCAATGATTCTCATAGGTGCTCCTTTCTACGGCACAATCTTGCGCTCAATATCTTCAATCATTTCCATGGCCCCATCGTTCAAAGGCTGCTTGATTAAATCTTCGGCAATCTGCTCTGCCAAGGCAAGCTCACTTTGATGAAAACCCGGACGGGCCAACTTAAAGAGGCCTTGCCCATGCTGACGCAAACCCAAAAGTTCCCCCGGGCCGCGTTGACGCAAATCCTCCTCGGCGATTTCAAAGCCGTTGGAGGTGGTTGCCATGAGCTTTAAACGTGCCTGACTGTCCTCACTTTTTGCATCGCTCACCAAAATGCAATAGCCTTTTTCACTGCCACGCCCCACGCGTCCACGAAGCTGGTGCAACTGTGCCAAACCAAAACGCTCGGCATTCATAATCACCATGATGGTGGCATTCGGAACATCGACGCCAACTTCAATAACAGTGGTGGATACCAGCACTTGTAACTCACAATCGCGAAATGCCGTCATGACTTCATCCTTTTCCGCCGCCTTCATGCGACCATGAAGCAATCCCACCTGCCACTTGCTAAAAACCGCTTCCTGCAGCTGGCTTGCCAAGGACATGGCATTTTCTAGGTCTATCTTTTCTGATTCCTCCACCAAGGGGCACACAATAAATGCCTGTCGGCCCCGCGCCAATTCCTCGCGAATAAAACCGTACATGGCTTCAAGGCGCGGTGAATTGATCCACATGGTTTGGATTTTTTGGCGATTTTTTGGCATCTCATCAATCACCGTCAGCGACAAATCCCCATACACGGTGAGGGCAAGAGAGCGCGGAATCGGGGTGGCAGTGGTCACCAGTAAATCGGGATTATTGCCCTTACGCTCTAAGGCCTCGCGTTGCTTCACGCCAAAGCGATGCTGTTCATCAATCACCACAAGGCTCAACGATTGAAATTGCACCGGCTCTTCAATAAGGGCATGGGTACCGACCACGCATTGAATCTCGCCTGAGGCGAGCCCTGCCAAGACTTCTGCCTTTTCCTTGGCCTTGATTTGCCCCGTCAGTCGCCCCACGCGAATCCCCAAGGGTTCAAAGGCACGCTTGGCGCCCTCATAATGTTGGTCCGCAAGCACCCCGGTCGGTGCCATCAGCGCCGCCTGATGCCCGTTAGAGATGGCTGCAAGCATGGCATAAAACGCCACATTGGTCTTCCCACTCCCTACATCCCCTTGCAATAAGCGATGCATTTGTTGCGGTCGCGCCATGTCTGCTGTAATCGCTGCTATGGCACGCATCTGCGCTCCGGTAAGTTGATACGGCAACCCTTCCACAAACCGCTCTGCCAAAACAGCAGGCTGCGTATGTGCAATCCCCAGCGTGGCGCGTTGCTGGTTAAATTGACCCCATAACGTGATGGCCAAAAATTCGTACACGACCAAATCAGTAAAGGCACGATTGGCTTCCACCATTGACTTTGGCCTGTGCATGGCACGAATCGCCTCACGGTAGCCCATCATGCCATAGTGGGCACATTGCTCCGGCGTAAGCGGCTCGCTAACCGCCTCCAACACAGCAAGGGCCGCATCGGTCACACGAACCATATCGACTTTGCCCACGCCTTCTGTTAAACTGTAAACGGGATGTACGGTAAGATGACGGCGCAGACTCGCCTCGCCCTTGATAAAAAAGTGTTCTTGTACATCCAACTCTAAACCATAGCGATGGTTCAAACGTCCATACACCAAGATGCGTGTATTGGGATAAAGATAGTTTTCAATTTGATAGCGGTTGTACCACGTGGCAACAATCTCACCTTGCTCGCCTTCAAGTAAGGCCTTGACCACCTTTACACCGCGGCGTGCGCTTTTGCTCACATCCACCTGCATCACACGCCCGTAAAAAACAGCGGTTTCTTCGTGATTGAGCGCCGCCACAGGCAAGAGTTGACTCCAGTCTTCATAGCGAAACGGATAGAAAAACAGCGCGTCTCGAAGCGTGCGAAGGCCAAGCCCTTCCAAGCGACCGCGCTTTTTGGGGCCAATGCCCTTTACCTTATCCAATCCATCTGTTAAATGACTCATATCTTCACCCCTATTCTTGTTGGAGGTCCTGAATGAAACAATATTCCACTTTTCTTTTTGATTTTGACGGCACCCTTTTAAACAGCAACGAGCATGTCATCAGTTGCTTTCAAAAATCCTTCCGTAAGGTGCTCGGCAAAGAATTGCCCCGAGAAACCATTACTGCCACCTTCGGCATTCCTTTGGCTAAAGCCTTGGAAGATTTGGAACCGGACCACGCCGACGAGCTTCTGCGCGTTTACCGCGAATTCTCCGACGAAGCCGGCTTTTCCATGATGTTTGAAATCGACGGCGCTCGCGACACCCTGCGTGCCCTTCACGATATGGGATGTACCGTCGCCATTGTCACCTCCAAAAAAGAGGTCAATGCCACCGCCCAGATGGCGCACATCGGCATCAGCGAGTATGTAGATTTACTCGTTGGGCCCGAAAAAACCACTGCCCACAAGCCGGATCCCGCGCCGGTCTATTGCGCCCTTGAATTGCTCGGTGCCGAAGCCGGTGACGCACTCATGGTCGGTGACAGTCCCCACGATATTTTGTGCGGAAAAAACGCCCACGTGGATACCGCGGGCGTTTTGTTTACAGCAGTGGACTTAGACAGTCTCCTTGCCACCTCGCCCACCTATATGTTATCACATTTATCGGAGCTTCTGCCCCTTGCCAAGGCCTAAGCCTTTAGCACTTTTGAAGCAAGGCCTCATACACCGGTGCCGGCACAAAATCCTTAATATCCCCATGCAGGCTCGCAATATTGCGAATCATGCTTGAGCTTACCAAGGAAAATTCCCCGTCGGCAGTAAAGAATACGGTTTCAATATCCGGATTGAGGTGACGGTTAAAGCTCGCCATCTGCATTTCATATTCAAAATCAGAAATAACGCGCAAGCCACGCACAATGGCGCACGCCTCTCTGGATTTGGCATAATCGACCAAAAGGCCGGTAAATACTTCAGTTTCTACATTGTCAAAGTTCGCAGTGCTCGCTTTTACCAACGCCACGCGTTCCTCTACATCAAACATGGTGTTTTTGTAGGTATCGGTCGCAACCGCCACATACACCTTGTCGAACAAGCCTGAGGCACGTTCAATGATGGACATATGGCCATTGGTAATTGGGTCAAAAGTACCGGAGTATACTGCTATTTTCATAATTTAATTCCTCATTTTTTGTGTAAATCTTATCGCACCACGCGTGCGAAACCTCGCCCCGAGCCCGTTACTCGGGGCTTTTTTGTTGTGCTTTGACGGCTATACGTTCACCGTCTGTGTTTTTATGTTAATGTTTTCCGCACCAAATTCCTGACGCAGACGCTCAAATACAGCTTCGTCATTCACCAACCAGTATTCGTCGTTCAATACCACCATACTTTTGGTTTCCGCATAGAACAAGAAAACCGGAACCTCACCTTTCATCTCGTGGGACAAAAAGCCCACGACTTGGTCGTCGTTATAAGGCAAGCTCTTATCAATTTTAATGAATACACGCATCGGCGCCGTTTGCGGATCGCTATGCTTGAGTTCAAGGGGTGCCATCGACTCGACAAAGATTTTCTTTTCATCGTCTTGAATATTGACGCGCCCACGCACCACACACGGTTGGTTTTCTTCAAGCAAATGGCGCACTTCCGGCAAGGTACGAGGGAAGATGAGCAAATCAATGTCCCCTTCCATACCACCTAAGAGGGCATACGCCATTAAATCCCCTTTCTTCGTGGTTTGCATACGAATATTAGACAGCAGCCCACACAGTGTCACCGTCACGTTATCAAGTTGGTCGCTGATTTCCGCAATGGTACAGCTGGCAATACGACGAATCTCACGCTCATAATCCTCGAGCGGATGGCCGCTAACGTAAATCCCCAGCAATTCCTTTTCGAAGCGCAAGCGATCGTCCTTGGCAAAATCCTCTAGGTCCGGAATATCCACATTGACTTCATTGAGGCTTGGTGCTTCTACAAAGTCAAAGAGGGACATTTGATTGGAATTTTTCGCTTTTTGAATCTGCTGGGCTTGTCCCACCGCTTCATCAAGCACCGCCAAAAGTCCGCGGGTTCCCTGCCCTAAAGAATCAAAGGCACCGCATTTGATGAGATTTTCAAGCACACGCTTGTTCAGAGTGCCGCCGATTTCCGCACGGGTGCAGAAATCTTGGAAAGATGTAAACGGCGCCTCGCGACGGGCTTGGCAAATCAACTCCACCGGATGCGGTCCCACGCCCTTGATGGCGCTCATGCCAAAGCGAATCCCTTCATCGGTTGCGGTAAAATTGGTCCCACTGGCATTGATATCCGGTGGCAACACAGGAATTCCCAAACGGCGACATTCTTCAATATAAAAGGTCACCTTATCCAAACGATCGATGAAAGAATTCAGGGTTTCAGCCATAAACTCCTTTGGATAGTGGCACTTGAGCCACGCCGTTTGAAAAGCAAGCAAACCATAGGCAGCACTGTGGCTCTTATTAAAGCCGTAACCTGCAAAGTACTCAATGAGTTCAAAGATTTTTTGAGCAACTTCAGGGGCGGTTCCCCCCTTTTCAGCACCTTCGATGAACTGAGTTTTATAATTGGCAATGATTTCAGGCTTCTTTTTCCCCATCGCACGACGCAGCATATCCGCTTCACCCAAGGTAAAACCGGAAAGGCGAGAGGCAATCTGCATAACCTGCTCTTGGTAGAGAATAACGCCATAGGTGGTGTTCAAAATAGATTCCAGCTTAGGGTCCAAATAGGTGATTTCCTGCTCCCCATGCTTACGAGCAATGAAATCTTCAACCATCCCACTACCGAGAGGACCCGGACGATAAAGCGCCACAAGCGCAATGATGTCTTCCAAATTCGTTGGTCCGAGGTCCTTCAAAATGGCACGAAGGCCACTGCCTTCCATCTGAAAGACCCCAATAGAATCCCCATTGGAAAGCATACGGTAGGTGTCTGGGTCATCATCCGGTATTTGACTAAAATCAATGGTGACACCGTAGCGTTCCTTCACCGATTCAATGGTTTTGTTGACCACGGTAAGGGTACGTAACCCCAAAAAGTCCATCTTCAACAGGCCAATGGCTTCCACGTCATCCTTTGGATATTGCGTAATGACCGCATCGTCCTTGGTGCGCTGAAGCGGGAGATAGTGATCCACCGGGTCGGCAGAAATCACCACGCCGGCAGCATGGGTGCCGGCATTACGAGGAAGCCCCTCTAAGCTCTTTGCCATGCGAATAAGGCGCGCAATTTCTTCATCGGTTTCAATCAAGCTACGCAATTCGTCACTGGCGGCAATGGCCTTATCAATGGTCATCCCCAGCTCATTCGGAATCAACTTAGCAACCTTATTGACCATAGAAAGCGGTACATTAAGCACACGCCCAACATCACGCACGGCCCCCTTGGCAAGCATGCTGCCAAAGGTGATAATCTGCGTCACATGGTCGGCACCGTAGCGACGCGACACATAATCAATGACTTCGCCACGACGCTCATAGCAAAAGTCAATATCAATATCCGGCATGCTAACACGTTCCGGATTTAAAAAACGTTCAAAGAGAAGCTGATACTTTAAAGGGTCAATGTCGGTAATACCCAAGAGGTAACTGACGATGCTACCAGCTGCCGAGCCACGCCCCGGTCCCACGAAAATATCATGATTCTTGGCGTAATTCACAAAATCCCAAACAATGAGGAAATACGTGTTATACCCCATTTGGTCAATAATCCCAAGCTCATACTCCAACCGCTCGTAGACATCCTGCGTTGCATTGGGATAGCGCTTTGCAATGCCATTCTCGCAAAGCTCGCGCAGATACGCCTTGTCGTCCATGCCCTCCGGCGTATCAAAATTCGGCATATAGTTGTGTCCGAGGGTAAAGTCAAAATTACATTTTTCTGCCACGCGAACCGTTTCATCCAAGGCTTCCGCATCCTCCGGCAGCATACGAAGCATCTCATCGTAACTTTTGAAATAATACTCTCTTTCACTAAAGCGCATGCGATCCTCAGCATCTAAGGTTTTGCCTGTCTGGATGCAAAGCATCACATCCTGCACTTCGGCATCCTCCGCCTTGACATAATGATTATCATTGGTCGCAACGAGCTTTACGCCAAGCTCACGGGAAAGCGAACGAAGGCCTTCGTTCACCTTAAACTGTTCGGGAATACCGTGATTTTGCAGTTCAAAATAATAGTCCTCACCAAACAAATTTTGATACCAGACAGCTGCTTCACGGGCAGCCTCCATATCCCCCTGCATCAAACGACGCGGCACTTCGCCCCCTAAGCATGCACTCATGGCAATCAAGCCCTCGTGATGTTCTAGCAAAAGATCACGGTCCACACGTGGATGATAGTAAAAGCCTTCCAAACTTGCTTGACTTACCAGCTTACAGATATTGCGATAGCCGGTATCATTTTTTACCAAAAGAATCAAATGATAAGGCGCCGCATCCACACGGCTTTCTTTGTCAAAGCGGGTGCGCGGCGCCACATAAACCTCACAACCGATGATTGGCTTAATGCCCTTCTCCTTGCAAGCGCGATAAAATTCCACGGCGCCGTACATGACGCCGTGGTCTGTAATCGCTAGGGCCGGCATTCCAAGTTCTGCGGCACGCGCCACTTCATCGGAAATACGCCCTGCCCCGTCCAGCAGGCTATAAGCAGTATGGTTGTGTAAATGAACAAACGGTTTCATTGAAAAATCCTTTGCTTATGCTTCTCTGATAAATAAATCAATTTCACTGATGGCCACCAAGCGTCCGTCCACCGTTTCGATACGAACGGAAGCATGATGCTGCCCATTAAATTCGGATAAAAGCGGCATGATGTATATTTCTTCATCGGCGCCGACTTCACTGTAAATACGTGTGTGAATTTGGTAAACCTGTGCAAGGAGGTTCTTCACGACGCGCATAGCAATCACCGCGGCATTGGAGCTGTAAATGTCAACAGTCCCAATACTCAGCGTGCCGTATTCATCCAATACATACGGAATAATACGTCCGGATAAAATCACATCCGGTTCACGCGCCACCACAGAAAATCCACTCATCACAATATTATCGGAGGTATCCCCCAAATGAGGTTGCTTTTGCATGGTTTGCTGGGCTTCGATAAAATCTTTTAGACCAACCACGCCAATCAAACGATTGTCGTTATCTACAACCGGCACAAGTTCCACTTGTTCCAATACCAACAAGCGACCCAGGTAGCTTACTAAGGTATCCGCGTGTACCACCACCGGATTTGGTGTCATCACCTCATCCATCAAAGTCACTTGGCTAACACCGGTCACATCATAGGCGGTTACCATCCCTTCCAGATAGCCTTCCGCATTGACAATTGGGAAGCCTCGGTGGCCGGTTTGCAAGCTCAATTCATTCCAGTCTTCCACACTGTCGTAGCTTTTTAGTACATAAGGGTCCGTGGTCATAATATCCGATACCGTCACAAGCTCACGCTCTTGCACGCGTTCAACAATTGCTTGGTTGATGGCGATAATCGCATCAAAAATATCGTATGGCGTTGCAATGATAATAATATTGTCCGGAAGATCCTGGAGCTTATTTTGAACAGCAATCCCACTGCCCCCTGTAAGCATCGCCGGCAATTCATGCTCGCAAGCATAAGCCAGCATATCTTTATCATACTCACCAATAATCATCGTGGACGGGCGAGGGTTACGTTCACGCAGATGCTCCAAATTGCTCGCTACGAAGAATGCCTTCGGCGCAATATCCGCCTTATCCGCACCATGCAAAAGTTTCCCTTCAACGATGTTTGCCAATTCGCGATAGGTCAAGGTGTCGATGGAACGTTCCTTCACTTGTTCAATACGAATGGTGCCCACCTTTGGAATGGAAGATACCAAGCCTTGGTTTTCCGCTTCCTTGATGGCACGGTACACCGTCCCCTCACTGATATTCATTTGTCGCGCCAGCTGTCGCACAGAAACCTTTTCGCCAACTTCCAAGCTTTCGATATATTCAATGACGATCTCATGTTTCGTCTTTTGCATGACACGCCTCCTTTGTCGAAATCTTAGATTATAATTCAAAAAAGCCTTTGCCCATCACAGACAAAGGCTCTTCATCCTTAAACAGAAAATGTTATTCCTACACTATATGACGGCATGCCGACCTTCATCCAGCGCCGGAATTAGTCTTCGTCCAACTCTTCTTCGAGGACGATTTCGTCATCTTCCACTTCTTCGTAGTCATCGCCTAATACTGCAACAACTGCGTCACAATTTGGGCAAAGCACTTCGATTGGTTCATCATAGACACCATGATAGTAACCGATGGTTTCGCCGCAAACCGGGCATTCGGTTTCAACGAACAACTCATCGTCTTCACCATAGTCTTCTTCATCATCAAATTCATCGAAGATCATGTCTTCAACATCGCCAAGGTCTTCATCAATGGCTTCTGCATATTCAGTCAGCTCATGAACATATTCTTCGAGTGATTCGATTTCTTCTGCCATATCGTTCAGGCAATCCAAAAGCGCCTTCACAAAGTCACCTTTAAATTCGTCTTTTGTTAAACCTTTACCTTCTGCTAAACCTTTCAAATATGCTGCGTGTTGTGATAAATCCATTTTTTGAAACCCCTTTCGGCACTTTGTGCAGAACTTATGCTCTTTCGATGTATTGACCGGTACGAGTATCGATACGAAGAACGTCACCGGTGTTTACGAAGAATGGAACGTTAACAACAACGCCGGTTTCCATGGTTGCTGGCTTGGTACCGCCGGATTGGGTGTCACCCTTAATCCCTGGTTCGGTTTCGGTAACTTCAAGTTCAACAGTGTTTGGCAATTCTACGCCAAGAACTTCACCCTTGTAGCTGTTGATTTGGCAATCCATGTTTTCCTTGAGGAATTTTTCACCGCCATCGAGTTGGTCAGCACTGAGGCTAACTTGATCGTAGGTGTTGTTGTCCATGAATACATAGTATTCACCATCGAAATAAAGATATTGCATCATGCTACGGTCGATGGTTGCCTTTGGCAATTTTTCACCACCACGGAAGGTTAATTCAGTGGTAGAACCGTTCTTTAAGTTTTTTAATTTGGTACGTACGAAAGCAGCACCTTTACCTGGTTTTACGTGTTGAAATTCAAGTACTTGACAAGGCGCACCGTTATATTCGATGGTGGTCCCTGTTCTAAAATCGTTGGATGAAATCATGCGCTAAACTCCTCCTAATAAAATAACATCTAATTTATTATACAGTAGGTGGTGAAATTTATCAATATTTCCCTACCAATCACACGATGAGAAGTGATTTTGGTGAGGTTGCAAGATTTTCGTGGCCACCCTCTGTTAAAACAATCAAATCTTCAATGCGAACACCGCCGATGCCCGGTACATAAAGCCCCGGTTCAACGCTGATGACGGTGCCTGCCGGAATCTTTTCTTTGACATTGCGTGAAAAACGTGGCTCTTCATGAATATCTAAACCAACACTGTGGCCGAGCCCATGGCCGAAGTAACTCCCAAAGCCTGCCTTATCAAAGATGGCTTGCACGTGGTCCTGCATTTTTTCACCGACCACGCCGGCCTTTGCCATTTTGAGGGCAGAGGTTTGCGCCTTTAAGACGAGATTGTAGAGGTCCTTTTGGGCCTCACTCAATTCGCCGACACCAATGGTACGGGTCATATCGGAGCAATAGCCTTGGTACACGCAGCCAAAGTCAAAAACAACCAAGTCGCCGTTTTCAATCACTTTATCACTGGCAACGCCATGCGGCATGGCAGAACGCACACCGGAAGCCACAATGGTTTCAAAGCTGAGTCCACTCGCCCCTTCGCGGCGCATGGCAAGCTCAAGCTCAAAGGCCACTTCACGTTCGGTCATGCCCGGACGCAAAATAGAAAGTACATGTTCAAAGGCCTTATCGCCAATGTGTTCGGCGGTACGAATCAGTTCGATTTCATCGGCATCCTTCACGGCACGTAGTTTTTCAACGGCACCTTCCACCGGAATCAAGTTGACACGCCCGAAGTAAGATTTCAACTTGTCATACAAATCAAAAGACAAATCCTTGCGTTCAAAAGCCAGCACCGACCAATCTTGTTGTTCGCACAGTTTTGCAATGCTCGCCGGTGGGGTATAACGTTCTAATTTTACCAATGTAAAATGGGTGCTCTGTTGACGTGCTTGGAGCGTATAACGGGAATCCGTTAAGATAAATGCTCTATTTTTACTGATAACGAGATAAGCGAAGGTTCCGGTAAAACCGCTCAAATAGCGAATATTGGAACGATCGGAGATCAAAATCGCGTCGTATGCATCCCCCTGGTCCGCAAGCCAAGCCTGAAATCGTTTTAATCTTGCTTCATATTGCATCAACTGACAGCCTCCTTTAATCCAATTGTTGGAGCATCAAATAAAATCTTCGGTCGGTCTCGGGATTGGCATCCTCCGGCAGGGTTTCAATATCAAGGCCTTGTAGCAAGGCTTCATCCTCATCATTGTCAGCCGTCGGTGGATGTGGCATATAGATGGTGCCCTTGATCCGCTTTAAGATATCAAGTGGCGCATCTTGTGCAAGATAGACCTTCTTTGCTTCTAATTTAATGCCCTCGTCGATTGTCAGTGTACCATCAATCCACGCGGTTTCGCAACTTAAATCATGCCTGAGAGAGAGATTCCCAGTGGCAACCACATTGCCTTTCACCTGTAGCGGAGTTTGAAGGGTCGCAGCCACGTTTTCATGGGCCCATCCGGTCAAAAGCAAGCTCCCTTGCAGGCGCACCTGAGGTGGTTTTCCGCCGCCAACGGATACGCCACCGTCACACAAACAGACAATATCCTCTGCTTTGTGATTACTGAGCCAACGATTGCTCACATCCTTTTCCATGCCACCAAAAAAGAGCGCGCGTGAGGGCATTTTAAACCCCAAGCGCGCTTCTCTCGGAAGTGCCAGAAGCTCTACGCTATGAAAACGCGCACTGCCATCGTCTAATCTTGCTTCCGAATAGAGTACAATACTTCGCGGCCGCACCTCTTTCACAGAAAGACGTCGCGTCTGTCCCGCCAGGGGCGTATCCGAGAGAATGACATGTGCCACCGTAACCGGCTCACCATTTTTATTCAACAGGCGCATCCCATCCTGAAGGGCACTGCGATGAAGCTGCTCCAATTTTACCGAAGCCAATTGATTGCGCGAGGTCGCCTTTGTCAAGCTCGCCACCTCCAACCCCGCCACCAGCACCATCGCTAAGAGAGCGCAAGCGACCAGGGTCATCACAAGCATATTACCACGTCGCTTCATACGCTCCCTCCCTTCCTTATAATTGATAGCTCACACTGAGGGTGCTTTGTGCATCATCAGCCGTTTTAAATTGAATAGAAAGAATCTGTCGGAAACGCCCCTCACTTTCCAACCATTTATAGAATGTTTGCAGCTGTTCGCGCGCCCCAGCGACATTCAAGCTACCTTGAAGGGTATCCTTGGCGACATGCATAGAAACCACTTGCACCTTCAGCTCTTGTGCCTTCATGGCACATTCGTAAACAGCGTCCGCGCTTTCCCACGGGGTTTCCCCACTAAGAGGGGCTTCCATTTGCACAGTTTCTTCCTTCGGTGGCATGTGCCATGCATCCCAGACCTCCGTCCACCCCAATAGGCCTAATGCCAAAATCAGCGCATAGAGATAGCCTTTGCGCAGCGTCATGGCGTCTCCCTCCCTTCTAAGGAAATCTCTACCACAAATTCATAATAATAGCGATCCTTTTCGCTTTTCTTCGCCAAATCCAATAAAAGAGGATGCAAGGAAGTGTCCGCTTCATGAAGGTTTCTCATATAATCCGCTAGGTCGAGGACCTCGCTGCAGCGCCCATGAACGGCCAGGGCATCCGCTGACGCTTCTTGACTCAAAATTGTGATGCGCTCGCTCTTGGCTTGGTAGGCGCCTTCCATTAAGGTGCTGTATTGACTTTTTGTCACCACCGCCGGAATCGTTGTCCCTTCTTCTTGATTGGTTTCTACCGGCATCGGACGCATCTGTAATCCTATCCATAGGAGTCCCGGTAACACCACACAGCCCAGGAGCAATGCCAAAAGGGTGCGGTCCGTTCGCGCCCTTCCTGCGTAGGCATAGCGCGTTTTGTTAAAGGTGCCGGCTGCCAACCGTCCTTGATTGAGAGCCGCCCCGTTTTCTCGATCAATGGGTGTACAGGACGATGAAATGCCAAGTTCCTGCGTTTCTTCAAACACACGCATTTGCAGCGTAGTGAGTACTCTTCCCTCTGCTGCGGCACCGTAAACGACCAGATTATTTTTTATTGCAAAGACTGCGCTCCAAAGTGGGGCTTCTATGCTGTGCATGCCGTCTTCTAGGGGCACTTCGCTAAAAGCCAACATGCAATCCACCGCCGACAACCAGCGAATCCGCCTGCTTAGGCTGCCAAAGTAGCCTTGCCAACTCTGATAGACTGATTTTTTTACACCACTGACTGCCCACTCCTCTTGACCGGTTTGCCCCTTTTCATACGACACAGTTCTCAGCAAGGCTGCGCGTTCATTTAAGACAATCATCAAGGCATTTTCTGCCATGGCTCGGCGTTCACGAGGACGCCCCTGGGCCGGTACTTGAATCATACACCGCCCTACTGCTGTCTCCGGAAGTGCAGCAAAAAAGGCTGCCGCTTTTTCAATGCGTCCGCTTTTAAAGACTTCCTTCAGCCATGTTTCAAGATTTTGCTTTAATACATTTTCTCGCCACAGAAAACGACTCTCATCAAAAGCAACGACCGCCATCCGTGTCGGATCTAAATCTTCATAAAATATGATTGTTTGCATGCCAACCTCCTATTCATAGGTCGTTGTCAACGGAATATGTCGCGCACACTGTACCAAACGCCCTTCTTTTGTTTTGCCGCTCAAAACCACACGCACACTATGAATTTCCTCAGCCAATGAGCAGGGCGCTGCCGCTTGATTGTAATAATGCACCGCAAACCCCACCGGTGTTTCCGATGACCCGTTCAGATAATACACCACCGGTTGATTGACACCGCTATGGGTATGATCTTTTTGCGCACGCATAAGCGAATAATTTGGATATGGTCGCTCTAAGGGCATGTCTTCGGCAATGGCAGTGCCGGTTCTGCCGATGCGGTATATAACCTCACCGCGGCTATGGTGGTCACTGGGGTCAATCATCCACAAGCAAAGCTCTGGCGTCATCGTGGTTTCTGCGAGAGTCCCTGCCACTTCCCAGTCACTGACGTTAATTCCCGATGCCATACGCACATCCTCTTCCACGAGGTCCAAGGCCTGCTCAAACTGTTCCCGAATGACCTGTTCACCCAATCCTGCCCGCGCACTACGCAAGGTGAAGTTTGTGAGGTTTCCCACGGCAACTAGGACAATCGCCGCAATTGCGAGTGCACACAGTAATTCAATAAGGGTGAATCCGCGTTTCTTTCTCATAACGGGCCCTCCCTCAGCAGAAATTCATGGCGCTCTCCATTTTCTTCGTGCCACACCTCCAGCACATAATGATGGCCTTCCATAAAAGTCCGATACTGCCACGGACCTGCAAGAAAACCGCTTTTTTCTGCCGGAGGAGCTGCTTCAAGGTCTACAATAAGCGCTTCCACCTTTTCAACTAAGAGGGCGTCCTCCCCTTGGCGCATTGCAAAAAGTGGCACGTTACCACTCACGCGTACCAAGGCCACCAAGCAAATTCCTATAATGGCAAGACAAACGACCATCTCGATCAGTGTCATTGCTTGTCGTTTTTTAATCATTTCCTCGCCCCACTCGTATGCGCCCCAAGTTGTTTACCACCACGGTGCGTTTCTCCTTGCCTGCACAAATGGTCAGGGTGCATTTTTCAAAAGCCGTTCCCCGGGCTTGAAAAATTACCAATCCATAGCGTGCATTGCTGGCAATCGCCACCCGTTCGCTGATTAACGACCGATGTTCTACCTTACTTTCACTGTTTTCAACCACCGTAAGGTTATAGCCGTTTCCAACGCCGCTTTTAAAAACGGTTGCTGCACCGGTGCGTCTGGCCTCACTACGGAGCCACAATAAATCCTGTTCTACAATGCGCGTTTGCTCTTCCACCAACACACGGTCATAAGCATTGCCCAAGCGTGGCACCGTTACCACCAACACCACGCTGATAATGCCCAACACCAGAATCAGTTCAATCAAGGTAAAGGCGTGTCGATATTTTTTCGGCACGATAATCGCCCTTCTCATAACATGCCTCTCCCTTCATTAGGCGTGCACACACCCGTCCCGCACCGGCTGAGATTTCATATTGATAACCGTTTATCGGACTTTCGATGACCCGCTTCAACAATCCCATCTGCACAAGCGCCTCTTGACCTTCTAGGGCATCTTTAGGATGACGCTGCAAAAATTGTTCACCGCTGGCAATCAGCACCGATAAATCTCCTTCTATGCGTGTTTCCTTGGCATCATCCAGTGATGCCCCCAATTTTAGCGTTAAAAGCGTGAGCATGATGCCAAGAATGCCCAACACCACCAAAAGCTCTAAAATTGTAAATCCTTTTTTCCGTTTCATCTTATTCACCTATTGTCCAAGCACCAAACGATAGGCATCCAATACCGGTAAAAACAGCCCCAATGCCATTATTAGCACCAAAATCCCTAACGCCGCCACTGCAAGCGGTTCCACAAAACGAATAACAAGTCCCAATTCTTCTAGCAAAGTGCTCTCATAATAATCTGCTGAATTTAAGAGCGCTTCCGGCATGCGTCCATAGCGCTCACCGTTTAAGAGCATTTGCTTGGCGAGGTCCGGCACAAAGGCCGCTTCGCTGATTGCCAGAGACAAACTTCCGCCCTTGATGAGGACGGTCTTCACCTGCCCCACATCCTCCGCAAACAAAGAATGGTTGAAATAGCCTTCCACAGCGCCCATGGCATCATCGGCCGGCACACCGGAGGACAACATCTGCCCCATAAAGCGCGCAAACGGCACATAAACTTTAAGCACGCAAATCTTCTTTAAAATCGGAACTCGTAGCACAGTTTCTCGAAAAAGAGGACGGATACTGCCCTTTCGACGGATATGCACTATAAAAATACAGGCTGTCGCCACAAAAATTCCCAATAAAATAATACCACCGTACACCGCAAAGAAATCATGCACCGCCAAAAAAGCACGCATCAGGCCGGTGCCCTCGGTCGTGGCCCCCATAAATTGTCTTGCCATCATCGGCATAACAACCACTGCCAAAAAGAGCCCCACCAATACAATCGCCGCCAATACCACCAAGGGATACAACAGTTGTTGCTGCAATTGCTTTTTCATCTGTGCATCCTTTTCCAAATGGGTGGCAACGTCATCCAAAATATGCACCAAACGTCCCTGCTTTTCACCAATTGCAATCCAATCACCAATCATCGGTGGCAAGGCTGTTTCGCGCCGCACACACTCAGAGAGAGGGCGCCCTGTCATAATCCCTTCTTTTAATCGCACCAACAGCGCGCGCATTCGTTCATTGGACTGCTCCCTTTCCATATACTCAAGGGCCTCCAACAACCCCACGCCACTATGAAGCGCCATGGCAAGTTGACTAAAAAAGAGCGCAAGCAGACGGGTGGAAATCTTGCCGGAAAGCTGCATCTGTAAAAAAGGAAGACGCCAGATTCCAATCGGTACAATTTCTCGTGTCGACAATCGTGCAATGCAATGAGGAGCATCTTGCGCCTTTAGCATTTGCAAACGTCTCTTTCCCGTGCCGTCTATATAATAAAAAAGATAGGTTTTCATACTCGCCCCTCACCCTCTGTAAGAACCACACCCTTTTCTTGTGCCACTACAGAAAGGGGGGCGAAACCCCTCTTTGATGGCGTTTTCACGCAAGGTAACACTGTTTGTCCCCAGTTCTATTTGGGCACGTTCCGCTGCTGTTGGAATCCACAACTCCTGTACCCCCGTTCTGCCGACGGTACCACTTCCCAGACAGTGCATGCAGCAATGCCCCGCCGCATCAATACCGTTTCCACCACAATCACCGCAAGCACGTGGCACAAGTCGTTGGTTGACCACGCCCAAAAGCACCGCACTCAACAACAAATCGCTCACGCCCAAATCCCGCAATCGGTTGACCGCTTGTTGCGCATTGGCGGCATGAAGGGTGGCCAACACCAAGTGTCCACTCAAAGCAGCGCGAGCGGCAATATCCACCGTTTCGTCATCACGCAATTCCCCCACCGCAAGCACATCGGGGTCACTACGCAGCATCCCACGTAAACCTTGGGCAAAACCATAGCCCCCTCGCACGTTAACCTGACTTTGCTGAACACGTGCAATCACCGCTTCCACCGGATCTTCAATGGTATAAACCAATTTTCCGGCTTCTGCAAGCAAGCGTAAACAAGCATAAAGGGTCGTGGTTTTCCCACTGTTGGTCGGTCCGGTAATCAACATCAAGCCCTGTCCCATCGTCAACAATTCAATGAGGGCAGCTTTTTGTTCGGCCGCAAAGCCTAGGGCTTCAAGATTAGCATGTCGGTTTTTCTCCGGCAAAATCCGTATCACCATTTTCTCTCCGTCAAGGAGCGGCAATGTACCTACACGTAGATGAATGGTTTCACCGTCTAACGCCATCGCAATGTGTCCATCCTGTGGCAAACGGTGTTCGGCAATGTCCATCTCGGCCATTAGCTTCAACTTATTCAAAAGCAGCACCGTTTCACATTGCGGAAGCGTCACATATGATGTCAGTGCACCGTGAATACGAAAATCAATATGAAAATGCCCTTCTAGGCTGTAAAAATGCACGTCGGTGGCCTCACTTTTAATGGCATCAAAAAGGATACGACCAATCATGCCATCAATATGTGCTACCCCTTGACCTAGAAGCTCGCGCACATCATAAAGGCGCCCACCACCTTGTAGGGCTTGCTTTTGGGGCAGACTGCCACGCAATAGGGCTTCATGCATCGCCGTTTCATCCGTAATATAAAGCGCCGCCTCACCGTAGCGCTCACAAAAAGCCGTTTTCTCTGCCGCACACGGTGGACGCACACAAACATAACACTGAAGCTGCACATAGTAATACAAGCGCCAACCTTCATAGTCAGGCAAAGTCGCATCCGTTAGGTGGGCATCAGGCGCTAATGCACAATATGGTATGCCAAAATACGCCTCCAATACCGGATGCGTTGTTTCAAGCCCTTGCGCTTTGAGCCACAACGCTAAGGATTCTACCACATCAGCGCCACACGTATAACCACTCACACCGGCTCGTGATAAAGCTTCAATCAAGCCCTTACTTAATAACGCCATATTCCCCCTCCTTTTCGTCTCTTTCTTCTTATTATAATCACCCGAACTTTATCCAATCAATATCAAAGCGATTATAAGATAGAATTATTTGAAAAAATCAAAAGTAATGACGCCCTTCTTTCAACACCCCATGCTCCTGTGCAAATAAAAAACGCGCCTGCAACATTCTGCAGCGCGCGTTCATTTCTATTAAAAGATTTTCACATGCTCTTCAAAGGCCTCGCGTTCCGGCACCATGTAACGATAGATACGATTCATCGCATCATTAACCGGATGCACGCCTAGGTGAGTTTGGTTGTCCATGACCACATAGTGTTCGCCGAAGACATTGGCTTCAGTGGTGGTCAAGACAAAGCCCAAACGTTCATAGAAGTTTTGACGACGTTGGCGAATCAAACGATCCGCATCGTCTAAAGCTTCATGCACCGATTCGATTTCGAGCATAATGGACGGATAAATGGATTTATCGTTCATCAACTCTTTTAAAAAGGTGGAGCCGTGCCCTTCCCCGCGATGTTCGCGTGTCACGGCCAAGTAATCCAAAAGCACCGGCTGTGCGGCACTGCAAAAGCATGCATAGGCCAATAAATCGTCACGATGAAAGTATCCCCACACGTCATAATTTCCTTCTTCATACATACGAAGCATTGCCTTGAGCGGTTTCAACTCTTGTCGTGGGAAGGTATATTTCATAGATGTGTTGTACAAATGGATCAATGTATCCGGATTCAATGGCTTAATCATTTTAAAACTCCTTTAAAAGCTCTTCGAGAATTTTGGCCACGCCATCATCATCATGATGCGGCGCGATGCGATCGGCAGCCTCCTTCAAATGCGCTTCGCCGTTCGCCATGGCTACCCCATAGCCAGCCAATTGTAGCATCCCCAAATCATTATCGGCATCCCCAAAAGCCACCAACCCCGATGGGTCTAGGTTGAGATGGTTCAAAATAACTGCCACCGCCTGGCCCTTGCCGGCGCGTTGGTCAGCCACCTCAAGTAAACGTGGCACAGAGGATGTCACATAAATGCCCTCAAATTCACGTTCCAGTCGTTGCCAAAGCTGTTTTTTAAGCGACAAATCTGCAAAGGACAGCCCCATACTGTCAATGTTACCGCGATTGGCGCGCACAAATTGATACACATCATCAAAGGGTGCACGTGTGCGTGTCAGATACGCATTTCCCGCCGCATCGGCACCAAAGGCCGCGGGATTCGCCAAATAAGCACGGTCCGCAAAGGCCTTTCCTTGGATAAAAAATTCATAACCCACAGGATAATAGTGCACGACCTGCAGAATATCTTCCAATAGTGCTGGCGCCAAGGTACATTGATACACATCACGGCCAAGTTTTTTATCGTAAATACGCACCCCATTACCGGTCGCCACATAACGCACTGCCGGCAACGCCAGAATTTCCTTCGGAATCGTCGAAAACGGACGACCGCTGGCCACAATGACCGCAATCCCGGCATGGTACAACGCATCAAGGGCCGCCTTAGTACGAGGACTGAGTTCAGAACGGGCATTCAACAAGGTCCCGTCTAAATCAAAGGCAGCACAGCTAAAATGTGTCAACGCCACGCGTGTTCATCCTTTCCTTCTATGCAAATAAGCTCATTCTGAGAAAAACCAACCATCAATGTCAATTTGTGCAAAGTCGGTGATATAGTAATCGCCACGGGCACGAATCATCTCATCGTGGTCATCGTTAGAATCATCTTGTACGGCAACCACTGTAAACCCATTATTCTTTGCACGTTCAATGGCGTAAAGGGCATCGTCAAAGAAAATGATATTTTCAGGGGCTGTCCCCAATTTTTCGGCGGCAAGGCGGAAATATTCATCACTGTCCTTCGAATAGCCGCTGTTGTCTACGGTTTGCACAAATTGGAAATACTCTCTTAAGCCCATACGCTTCAAGCAGAGCTCCAACAAATAAGCATCCGTTGAAGAAGCCACAGCCATCACAACACCACGTTCATGAAGCGCCTCTAAGGTTTCACGCACATGTGGCTTTAATTCCAAAACTTCACCGTAATTGCGCTTTAACGTTTCGGTAAAGGTTTTTGCCAATTCATCGGCGCCCTTGCCATCCAAGAAGGTGTCGGCATAAAACTTTGCCGCATCCTCATGGCTCATGCTGGCGGTTTCGCGCTCAATATGACGCGGTAAATCCACCCCGTAGGTTTTAAGCACATCGGTCGCCAAATTGACCCACATTGCCATCGAGTCAAGCAATGTGCCATCGCAGTCAAACAATGCGTATTTCATAAATGTTCCTCCGTTATGTTATATTTTGTTCGCTATTTTCCCCATTATAACAGACTTTGTAGGCACGCGCCTATCCCTTCTCGGAAACAATTCGATGAGGACGAAGACATGCATTTTTTTACGGAAACCTTGGCTTTTTTCTTATAATTTTTCATAATCCTCCAATCCTTTAGTGCAATAACCAACTTATATATGTTATACTAAATCGAAAGTCCCCCATGAAAGGATGAATGTTTAATGACTGAACCGCTTCTCGAGATTGACAAATTGCGCGATTCTATTGCTAACCGCATGCATTATCTGCGTGAAAATAATTCCATCGCACCTGAGCTTTACTCACAATACAATATTAAACGCGGTTTACGTAACGCCAACGGTACCGGGGTGCTCGTTGGTATTACCCGCATTTCCGAAGTAAAAGGCTACAACGTCGAAAACGGCGTCATCGTTCCTTGTGAGGGCCAGTTGATGTACCGCGGCATTCCGATCCATGACCTTGTGGAAGGATTTGAAAAGGAAAACCGTTTGGGCTTTGAAGAAATCATTCACCTTCTTCTCTTCGGGCTCTTGCCAAGCCGCATGGAACTCGACAGTTTCTGCAGAATTTTGCAGCGCCGTCGCGAATTGCCGCAAAACTTTAAGGAAGATATTATCTTAAAAATTCCTAGCAAAAACCTTATGAACAAGCTCCAACGTATTATCCTAACCCTTTATTCCTATGATGAGGATCCGGATAACATCGAGCTCGGCAACGTACTTGCCCAATGCGTGGACTTGATTGCAAAAATTCCACTCATGGTAGCCTATGCCTACGCGTCCAAGGAGCACTACTTTAACCATAAAAGTTTGATTATGCACCAACCGTTGGCAACCGGTAGCACAGCAGAAAACATTTTGCACCTGATTCGTCCGGACAGCCAATACACCGAACTCGAAGCAAAGATTCTTGACCTTTGCCTCTGCTTACAGGCCGACCACGGTGGTGGGAACAACTCCGCTTTTTCAACCCACGTTGTGTCCTCCTCCGGCACCGATACCTATTCTGCAATGGCAACCGCAGTAGGTTCCTTAAAGGGTCCACGTCACGGGGCTGCCAACCAACGCGCTCATGCGATGGTAAAGGACATCCAAGCTCATGTCAAAAATTGGAACAGTGACGGTGAAGTGGCAGACTATCTGCGTAAGATTCTCGCCGGCGATGCCTTCGACCACAGCGGGCTCATCTACGGGATGGGGCATGCGGTATATACCTTAAGCGACCCTCGTGCCGAAATTTTGCGCGAACGCTCCAGCGCATTGGCGAAGGAAAAGGGCTTTGAGGACCAATTCAATTTACTTGGCCGTATTACCAACTTAACCCGTGAATTGATGAAGGAACGTAAGGGCTTAGATTTCAATATTTGTCCAAACATCGACCTTTATACCGGTTTGATTTATGAAATGATGGGCATTGAGGAAGACCTCTTCACCCCACTTTTCGCAACTGCTCGTATTGCAGGGTGGTCCGCACACCGTTTGGAGCAGATTATGGACAGCAAGATTATGCGTCCTGCCTACTTGTATCTCGATTCCAACGACCTCAGCTATGCACCGTTGGATGCTCGTATCGACCGATAACACGACAAACTGCTTTTGCGTCCTGCAAAAGCAGTTTTTTATTGTACCTAATTGCCACATCTACCATCAAAAAAAGACTTCATTTCCTTGGAAATGAAGTCTTTTCTATTTTATTGCAATTGCTTGCCAATGCTACGTGCATCAGCCACAGCTTCTCCGATACGATAATATTTTTTTGTATTTGGGTCAAAGCTAATCGGCCCGAGCTTTGCCACATCAATGTTTCCTTCCGCGTCAAGAACCGCTTCATCAACACTGATATTTTTAATTTCCGCCACTAAAATGTGCGTCTCCTCGTCAAAGCTCACAAGCTCACATTCCAAGGTATAGGACAGCTCATCAATCATCGGTGCATTGACGTAGTCACTTTTGGTGGCATGGAAGCCCGCACGCGCAAATTTGTCCGGCACATTGTTACCACTGGTAATCCCGACATAATCACAAGCCACCACTTGATCGGCCTGTCCCATGCTCACAGTAAAGGCACCGCTTTCACGTAACGCCATCACGGTTTTGTGGGCAGGATTTAATGAAAGCATGAGCTGGGTCTTCGCCATCAATCCACCCCACGCTGCATTCATACAATGCGGGGTGCCGTCTTTGTCATAGGCAGCAATAATAAACACCGGTTCCGGATAAATGGCTGGTTTTACGCCAAAACTTTTTCTCATTAAAGGACCACTCCTTTTGATTGTTCAATAATAATTACTACATACCAGAGTATACCATATATTTTTTTCAATGGTCATATCGATGTTTTGTCTAGCGTACTGTTTTTTTGTTGACAATGCATAGTAACCGCCTTAAAATATATTTACCTTAGATAATTATCTTAGGTAAATACTTTCGATAATTTTTTGGGAGATGCTTATGAATACAACCCTTACACGCCGTTTCTTTGATACCTGTCAAACTGCAAAACATCTGCTCAATTGCTTGCCGCCATTACCACCATGGATGACACCGCGCCAAATTAAGGTCATTGATACGCTTCATCAATTGCAACAAACACAGGATATTGTTCGTATCAGTGATATTGCCAATGAGATGGGAGGCACGCTTCCCAGCATCACGCGCATGATTTCGGAGTTAGAAAAACACGATGTTCTTTCTAGACGTCCGAGCGATACCGATAAACGTGTCCATTATTTGTCACTCACGACTTACGGCGAGGCACTTTATGAGCAATATGTCGATCTCTTCCATGCCCAGGTGGCCAAGTGCTTCGAAGAAATCGACGAGCAAGATATGCTGACTGCTATTGACGTGATTGAACGTGCCAAGGAATTATTGGAAGAAAATTTTTGATCATCATTTAAAGCTTAAGGAGGCTTTTTACTTTTATGAGTACGTTTACTTTTGAGCGTCGTCTTGATGCACGCTTAATTATTGCTGTTATCGCTACCGGGCTCATGTCTTTCACCGGGATTTGCGTTGAGACGGCGATGAATGTTGTATTTCCAACCTTAATGAAGGAATTTAACATTCCCACCTCAACGGTTCAATGGGTCACAACCATTTACCTTTTGGTATTGGCCATCATTATTCCTGCATCCTCTTGGTTAAAGAAACGTTTTATGACTCGAACCTTATTTGGTGCATCCCTGGCACTTTTTATCGTTGGCACATTGTTGGGTTTGTGGTCACCTAGTTTTTCTGTGCTCATGTTGGGACGAATCCTACAAGGAGCCGGCACCGGGATTGCACTGCCTATGATGTTTAATATCATTATCGAGCAGGTCCCAACAAAAAATATCGGGATGATTATGGGATTCGCCACACTCACCATCGCCTTAGGACCGGCTGTCGGTCCATCCCTTGGCGGATTTATTATTAGCTTTGCTGGTTGGCGGATGATTTTTGGATGCTTGCTGCCAATCCTTATGGTGTCCGCCATCGGTGGTTTGAGTTGTATTCGTCAATCCTCTCCTTTGTCAAAGGAGCCATTCGACGTTTCCGGCTTTTTAATGCTGTCTGTCAGCTTTATCTGCCTCATATATGCTTTGAGCAATATCAGCGTCCTTAGCGCCACCTCTCCGATTTTCTTGGGCTTGCTATGCATTGCCATCCTATTTTTAGCGCTTTTTATCCGTCACTGCCGCAAAGCCGTCAATCCATTATTAAATCTCAATATTTTACATACCAAGCGTTATTCCTTTTGCTTAATGGCTTTGCTTTTATTGCAATTTTTCACCCTTTCGCGCGGCTTTATGATTCCAAATCTTTTTCAACTTTCCAATGGTTTAAATGCCTTTGAAGCCGGTTGTATTGTACTGCCAGCCTGCATTATCGGAGCCTTGCTCAACCCCATCAGTGGTCGTACCTACGACCAATTTGGCGCAAAACTCCCAATTCTCTTCGGGATGAGCTGTATTTTTATTGAAATGATTTTAGAAGTATTTTTCATGTGTCACGTTTCCAGCACTGTCATGATGGGCATCTGTGTAATATACTGCCTCGGTCAAGGCTTTGGTCAAAGCAATATCACCACCTACGCTTTGCGTGGTTTGCCACTTGAAAACAACGCTGACGGGACCGCTGTCATCAATACTTTGCAACAACTTTTCGGTGCAATTGGTACGGCAGTGACCTCTACGCTGGTTTCTATGGGACAAACTGCCGTACCTGACAATCTTGCTGCCGGAACGGCCTTAGGTACGCAATGGGCCTTAATCCTCAATGCAATCTTAGCTGTGATTATGGTGGTCCTTGTTCTCTTGGGCCTTCGTTATAATGAAAAATAATTTTTCCTACTGTTGTCTTTTCGTTGCCTATAATTATAGAAGGCTTCTCAGCATTTCTCGCAAGCCATGCGCCTGAACGAACCGGATGAGGTAGGTAAAAAACCGAAAAGACTGCACCGCTACAAGCCGGCGCAGTCTTTTTTTGTGGGGCATAAACTCGCAGGCATCCATCAGGAAGATTATAGGCATCCCTGAAATATCATCGACGAGTCACTGCTTGTTACTTTTACGCGCGAAGAGTGCACACTTTTCCGACTACATATTGATAAATACAACATTATGTAGTATACAATATGGTATAACGTGTTCTCATTGTTTCTGATACGGTGTCTGCAGATGCACCTGACTTTGACACGTGCACACTTAAAATGAATTTTTCGGAGGTGCCTATGAAGCCGATCCTCACGCGCCAATTTCTGGACGCTTGTTTTTCTGCCAAGCAAATTCTCAATAGCCTGCCACCATTACCATCATGGATGACACCACGCCAAATCAAGGTGGTAGATGCAATTTTTGAGCTGCAACAGGACCAAGATAATGTTCGCATCAGTGACATTGCCAACTATCTAGGGGGAACGATGCCAAGCATCACACGCATGGTCGCAGATTTAGAAGCCCACGATGTGCTGTTTAAGCAGCCCTCTTATACCGACAAGCGCGCCTTTTCTATCATCCTGACGCCTTACGGCGAAGCACTCTACCATCAATATGTGGAAGTTTTCCACACCCATGTAACCATGCGTTTAAGCGAAATCGACGAAGAAGAGCTGCGCACAACTATTAAGGTCATTTGTCGCGCCAAGGAATTGCTAAAAGATGCTGACACCACTACACTTGTTTAAAACAAAAAACACGTTTCTCCATAAGGAAAAACGTGTTTTTTTATTATTCGGCATTATTTGGAAGGAGGCCCTTCACGTCCTCTTCTTCTATAATCTGCATCATATAGTAAAAGTGATCATCCAAAGCTTCCTTTGCCCCTTGATAATTGTCGTTGCAAAGATTCACTACTAAATCACGGTGAGAGGATTGCAAACCTTGGTATTCTTTTTCGCCCATACCGGCGATTTTATTACGTACCTTGCGGATGACCTCGTTTAAAAGCTTATTGAGCGCCGTATACTGAGCAATTACCAAGCGGTTGTTGCTTGCTTCAACGATGGTGCTGTGAATCATTTGGTCATGTACCGTTTGCTCAACCGGGTCTTTGACGGTTTCCAATTGTTCCAAATGATACCACAAACGGTCTTTTTGTTCTTGACTGATGCTTTGGTGTGCCAAGAGGATGGCTTCCTGTTCCGAAGCATAGCGCAGGCCGACCACTTCGCGCTCATTCATATCACAAAGTGCGTAAATCATGGTCATCACCTGTGTCAATTTATGGTCATAGGCACCATTGATGTAATTCCCGCTGCCGTGCTTGCTGTCTACCACACCAATGGCGACAAGCACCGCCAAGCCAATACGTACAGAACCGCGGCTAATATCTAGCATCGCAGAGAGTTCACGCTCTGCCGGCAAGCGATCACCAACTTTTAGTTTCCCTTCAAATAATTGTTGTTCAATGTAATCGATGAGTTTTTCATAATCCTCCGATCGGTTCATGCCTTCACCTCCGTAACCATTATTTTTTCCTCATCAATCATAACATAGGAATGAAGAATATGAACCCATTATTCTTGTTTTATCTATAAAACATGCTTATAGAGATTGGTTAACCATTTCATGCAGAATTATTGACAATTATCTGTAAATATTATTTAATGTAGTACATGGATAACGCAGGTTACCCCCGGCGGACATAAGCGTGAATGAGCCGTTTGGAAATGTGCCTGCGAAAAAAAAGAAAAGAGGGATATGTATGTTTTTAGATTTCATCTTGGCGCTCCTGCCAATCATCTGGCTCTTTGTTGCCTTCTTGGTATTAAAGATGCCCGGTCACCTTGGCTGCGCAATCGCACTTTTAATCTCTATTGTTGAATCTGTAATCATCAAATCTGTTGGCTTTAGTGAAACTTTACAAGGCTTAACGATTGGGGAAGCCGCTACCGCTTCTGTAGAAGGGTTAATCGGCGCAATCTGGCCTATCGGTTTCATTATCATTGCTGCAATGTTTACCTACAATCTTTGTGTAGAAACCAAGGCAATGGATCTTATCAAGAACATGCTCACTTCCGTTACCAACGACAAGCGCGTGTTAACCTTGATTCTTGCTTGGGGCTTTGGTGGCTTCATGGAAGCAGTTGCTGGTTTTGGTACCGCAGTTGCTATTCCGGCTGCAATGATGGTGGCTTTGGGCTTTAACCCATTGTTCTCCGCTGTTGCTTGCTTGATTGCAAACGCTGCACCTCCTACCTTTGGCTCTATCGGTATTCCTACCACCACCGCTGCCGGTCTCGTTGGCATGGACCCACTCATGATTTCCGGTCCTGCAATGAACATGCTCGCTATTCCTGCATTCTTGAGCCCATTCCTTATCATTGCTTTAATTGGCGCCACTGAAAAATCCAAGGGTGCTTTCAAAGATATGATAGGTTTCACCACCCTCGCAGGTCTTTCTTATGTTATTCCTGCACTTCTCGTTGCCCATTTCGTTGGCGCTGAAACCGTTGACTTAATCGGTAACACTTTTAGCTTGATTGTAATGGTTCTCGTTGCTTCTAAACGTAAACCAACCGAAGATCCTGCATTTGCTATGACCATGTCCGATGAAGAAAAAGGTCATCTCAAGGCTATTCCATTTGGCAACCTTGCAGCTTGGTCCCCATACATCCTCATGTTGGTGCTCCTCATCGGTACTTCTAAGCTCGTTGGCCCTGTAAACGCTTGGGTAAACAGCTTTAAAATTAACTTCACTGTTTACTCCGGTGAAAATCCAGCCGCTATTTCATTGGTCATTTTGAACTCTGCGGTTATGCTCTTACTTGCCGGTATTATCGGTGGCTTTATTCAAAAAGCATCCGTTGGTACCATGTGCCGCGTGATGGGTCAAACCCTCAAGGGCATGTGGAAGGCTATTGCAACCATCGTCTTCATCATTGCAATGGCGAAGGTAATGGGTTACAGCGGTATGACTTCCTCTATCGCTACCTTGTTGGCAGACCTTACCGGTTCCTTCTATCCTGCATTGGCACCGCTCGTTGGGATTATCGGGACCTTCGTTACCGGTTCCACCACTTCTTCCGGCGTTATCTTTGCACAAATGCAAGCGCATGTTGCAGAACTCCTTCAAGTGGATCCTGTGCCACTCGTTGCAGCCAACATGGTTGGTGGTGCTATTGGTAAGCTCATCAGTCCACAAAGTATCGCAATTGCAGTTGCTGCAATCGGTACCATCGAAGGCGTGAAGAGTACCGACTCTGCCATCATGAGTAAGACCATTAAGTACTGCCTGCTCTTTGGTGTCATCGTTTGCGCCATCTCCTATGTTTCCGCAGTACTGCTTTAATTGAATCCATCGTGTGTTGTGCATTCCTCTCACAGCATACGCTACTCTTTAAATTTTTCCACGCTAAAGGGCGGAGGGTTTTCCCTCCGCCCTTTAAATTTATTCGCTTATTGTCAAAATTTGACTGAGCCTCTCTTAGAAGCAGCGGTCTATTTTTGATAAAATACACCTTTTTTCACAACTTTGCGCCACAACCGAGAGAGGGATTATTTCACGAATAAAATAAATGATTTTTTGGAACGAATAAGAATAGACAAGGACCACCACCAATGTCATAATGGGGTGAGGCTGCTGTACCTCAGCAGTCGTCGTATTTTTTCTTTTAAACTATAACGAAAAGGGTGAATACTTTGAGTAGATTGGATATTAACACGCCCGACCAAGCCCAAATGGTCGTGGACCAGCTATACCATGATATGGAACGCCGTATCGTCGCTTCCGGCCCTGGGCTTTGCCCAGTGGATATGTCATTGAACTTTCTCACACTGTGCCATGCGCAAACCTGTGGGAAATGTGCACCTTGCCGCATCGGCTTAGGTCAACTTGCAACCCTCATGCGCAACATTTTAGATGGCAAGGGCAAGATGGAAGACCTCGATGTCCTTGAGGAAACCGCGCAAGATATTGCAGACACCGCCTCCTGCACCATCGGCATCCATGCCGCACGCTTGGTGCTCAGCGGCTTAAAGGGCTTCCGCGATGACTATATTGAACATATTACCCATAACCGTTGCTTAGGGAATATGGAGCAGCCTGTGCCTTGTGTGGCGCTCTGCCCTGCAAAGGTCGATATTCCGGGATATATTGCCTTAATTCGTGCCGGACGCTCTGATGATGCGGTGCGCCTCATTCGCAAAGACAATCCATTCCCTGTGGCTTGCGGCTATGTCTGCGAACATCCATGTGAAGCCCGTTGCCGTCGCCATATGTTGGACGATCCAATCAATATTCGCGCCCTTAAGCGCTATGCAGTGGATACCGCGGGCGATGTACCGCAGCCGGCTTGTGCAGAACCTACCGGAAAACGCATTGCTGTCATCGGCGGTGGCCCCGGTGGTCTTTCCTGTGCTTACTACCTGTCCTTAATGGGGCATTCTGTCACTGTATATGAAAAGCAAAAGCACCTCGGTGGGATGCTCCGTTACGGGATTCCAAGCTACCGCTTCCCGCGCGAACTTTTGGACCGCGAAATTGATTCAATCCTCTCGCTTGGGATTGAAGTCCATACCAATTGCACCATCGGCGAGGATATTTCCTTTGATGAGATTCACAAGAATTTTGACAGCATCTATATCGCCATCGGTGCACACAACGATAAAAAAGCAGGGATTCCTGGTGAAGAAAGCAAGGGCGTTACCAGCGCAGTCGAGCTCTTGCGCGAAATCGGCGATGACAACATCCCAAATTACCAGGGTAAAAATGTGGTCATCATCGGTGGTGGCAATGTGGCCATGGACGTGACCCGCTCCGCGATTCGCTTCGGTGCCAAGCGTGTGACCTGCGTCTACCGCCGTCGCCAAGTGGATATGACCGCTCAGGCCGAAGAAGTTGAAGGCGCAATTGCAGAAGGCGCTGTGCTCATGACCATGCACTCTCCGGTACGTATCGAATCCGACGAAAACGGCAATGTCACCGCCCTCATCACTCAAAAGCAATTAACCGGCGAAATCAAACGCAACCGTCCGTCTCTGATGCCGGATGAGGTTGAGGAAACTCGCATTCCTGCGGATGTGATTGTAGAAGCCATCGGCCAAGGCATTGACATCAACGCCTTTGAAGTGGCAGGGCTTCCTGTTTACCGCGGTGCTATCAGCGCCCTCTCCAACAGCCACCTCAGCTCCGACAGCATGGACGATGTCTTTGCCGGTGGTGACTGTGTCAGCGGTCCGGCAAGTGCCATCCGCGCCATTGCTGCCGGTAAGGTCGCCGCTGCCAACATCGACGAGTATCTTGGCTTTAACCACGAAATCACCGTGGATGTAGATATTCCTGATGCCGGGCTCGACGATAAGACACCACATGCGCGTGTAAATACCACCGAACGCAACGCTGACGAACGCAAAAAAGACTTTATCTGCATTGAATGCGGCCTCACCGACAAGGGCGCCATGGCAGAAGCAAGCCGTTGCTTGCGTTGCGACCACTACGGCTTCGGCATTTTCAAAGGGGGAAGACATTCAAAATGGTAACTTTAACAATTGACGATATCACCTTAACCGTTCCGGATGATACCACGATTTTAAAGGCCTGCGAAATCGCCGGCCATCCCGTACCGAGCCTTTGCTACTGGGAAGAGCTCAATGAAATAGGCGCTTGCCGCATGTGTATTGTCGAAATTGATGGCGTGGATCGCCTTGTGCCCTCCTGCATCGATAAGGTATCTGAAGGCATGGTCGTTCATACCAACAGCCCTCGCGTGCGTGCTGCCCGTCGCACAAACTTGCGACTGATTCTATCTCAACACAACGGCGACTGCACTCTCTGCGTGCGCAACGGCAACTGCTCCTTACAAAAACTCGCTCGCGAACTCAACGTGTTGTACAATCCATTCCCAAAGGACATTCAATACAACGTCTGGGACATGACCTCCCCGCTTATCCGTGATAACAGCAAGTGTATCAAATGCATGCGTTGTATCCAGGTTTGTGATAAAATCCAAAGTCTCAATATCTGGGATATTGCCGGTACCGGCTCTCGCGTCACTGTTGACGTTAGCTACAACCGCAACATCCGCGAAGCAGACTGCTCTTTCTGTGGGCAATGCATCACCCACTGTCCAACCGGCGCCCTTCGCGAACGCGATGACACCGAATTGGTATTGGAGGCCCTTGCAGACCCAGAAATTATCACCGTGCTCCAAGTAGCACCTGCTGTACGTGTGGCTTGGGCAGAAGAATTGGGCATCGATTCCGATACTTTTTCCACGCCAAAAATGGTGGGCGTCTTAAAACAACTCGGCTTTGATTACGTCTTTGACACCAATTTTGCTGCCGACCTCACCATCATGGAAGAAGCCACCGAATTCATCGAACGTTTCACCCATCGTGACGAGCATCCATGGCCAATGTTTACCTCCTGCTGCCCTGGTTGGGTGCGTTTCATCAAGTCCAACTTCCCGGAAATGACCGATAATCTGTCCTCGGCAAAATCTCCGCAGCAGATGTTTGGTGCCGTGGCAAAAAGCTATTTTGCAAAATCCATCGGCGTCGATCCACACAAAATTCGCATGATTTCCATCATGCCATGTGTGGCTAAAAAGGAAGAATGTGCTCTTGAACCAATGCGTGATGCATGCGGTGATCCGGACGTTGATATTGTGCTCACCACCCGCGAATTTACCCGCATGGTTCGTAGCGACAACATCCAAATCAACGAAATTCCTGACAGCGACTTTGACCATCCACTCGGTACCGGTACCGGCGCAGCCGTCATCTTTGGTACCACCGGCGGTGTAATGGACGCCGCGCTTCGTAGCGCCTACTACTTCCTTACCGGTGAAAATCCAAATCCGGATGCCTTTACCGCCATTCGCGACATTGATGCCCTGCACGGTCGCGAAGCCACCTTCACCATTCCTGGGACCGGTGACGTACGCATCGCCGTTGTTTCCGGCTTAGGCAACGCCCGCAAGCTCTTGAATAACATTCAATCGGGAAAAGCCCATTACGATTTCGTCGAAGTCATGGCTTGCCCTGGCGGCTGTGTCGGTGGTGGCGGTCAACCAATCGTTGACGGCATCCATACCAATGTTCACCGTGGCGCTGCCCTTTGGCATATTGACCGCGGTCAAAAAATTCGCTTTAGCCATGAAAACCCAGACGTGCAAGAACTCTACAAGAGTTATCTCGGTAGCCCATGCAGCGGTCTCGCACATCACCTGCTCCATACCGACCACCACGCTTGGGACATGCCAAAGCACCTCGTCACAGAATAAATCACTTCTACCACAAAAAAGACTGAACCGACATCAACGGTTCAGTCTTTTTTATTGACTTCTCATCTTAGCAACGCATTCTTGACGGCGAATTTACAATCTAAGTGCAACATAAAAAATGACTCATAGAACTTCTGGTAA
>SAMEA3387496__coassemble_1106_pt1 | contig 44502 bp, 41 predicted proteins | sample SAMEA3387496__metabat2_high_PE_007 | metagenome-assembled genome bin SAMEA3387496 (sample SAMEA3387496) | Felis catus | biome: Faeces | place: United Kingdom | collected 2012
GTCCAAGGCCCCCACCGAAAGGGCACCGATGGTTTCGCCGTGATAGCCCTCCGTCAAGCACATAAAACGGACGCGTTCCCTATGCCCTACCTGCTGCTGATATTGAAAAGCCATCTTTAGGGCACATTCTACACTGGCTGAACCGTTGTCCGAAAAGTTGAAACGGACAAGCCCTTCGGGCAAAATCTCTGTGAGTTCCTCCGCCAAGCGAATCGCCCCTTCATGGGTGAAATTGGCAAAAATCACATGCTCTAGGCGGTCGAGCTGTTCCTTCATGGCACCGCTGATTGCCGGATGACAATGCCCCAAAAGGTTGCACCACCAAGAGCTCACCACATCCATATAGTCCTTACCGTTTTTGTCGGTGAGCCAAATGCCTTTGCCATGGTCAATCACAATCGGCGGCAAGGTTTCGTAGTCCTTCATCTGGGAGCAAGGGTGCCAGATATGCGCCATATCGCGCTGTTGCCAGTCTCTCATCCTATGCCTCCAAGACAAAAAACGGCTTACGCACGTTAAGCATCCCATCTTGCGCCACCGTTGCCACGACATCGACGCCACCGAGTTTTTCAATCATGGCAAGGTTGTCTTGATGCATCTCGTTGGTTCCATCAAAACGGTTTAATATCACTCCGGCAATGCCAAGGCCGCGCCCACGCATGTATTCAATCGTCAACACCGTGGCATTGATGGTGCCCAGTCCCGCATCCGCCACAATCAGGCAGTCAAGACCGAGGGTACGAATCACATCCTCTTGCATGATTTTGCGTCCATCGGCATAAATGGTCAGTGGACAAACGATGCCACCGCAGCCTTCCACCACTGTCACATCGTGGAGCATGTTGACAGCACCAAAGTCTGCCTTGACAATGTCCAGGTCCACGCCTTGTTGCATCCGTGCTGCTGCCAAGTGAGGGCTAACCGCGTCATGATACATTGCCGTCACCATCGAAAGCGGTGGCTGCTCCAATTCACAACGCTTACGCACATAACCTGCATCACTTTCAAAAACATTGTCACTGCCGCTCAAGACCGGCTTGTAATAGGCAACATCATAGCCTTCTCCTTGAATGGCACGGACCAATTCACCGGTCACATAGGTTTTACCGATGTCAGTGCCGGTTCCTGTCATAAAAATTGCTTTACTCATAGTGATTCACCTCAAAACCGAAATTCTTTAGCATCCTCAAGTCTGATTCAATAGTGGTACCCGTGGTGGTCAACATGTCTCCGGTGATCATTGCATTGGCCCCTCCCCAAAAAGTGCGATTACCGAAATCGTCCAGTCGTCGGCGCCCACCTGCCAAACGCAATTGCGCCTTTGGCAAAATAAAGCGATACACCGCCACAATACGCGCCAGCGTGTCACCGGAAAGCAACGGTTGGGACGCCAATGGCGTACCCGCAATCGGGTTGAGCATGTTAAGTGGCACGCTCGTGATGCCCAATTCACGCAAGGAAAGGGCCATATCGATGCGGTCCTCATCCGTTTCGCCGGTCCCGAAAATGCCACCGCTGCAAACGGTCAATCCGACCGCCTGTGCATCGCGAATGGCACGGATTTTATCCGCAAAGGTATGGGTCGTGCAAAGTGTGGGAAAATGGCGTTCGCTTGTTTCCAGATTGTTGTGAATCCGCGTCACGCCGGCGCGCTTCAAGGCTTGGAATTGGGCGCGATTCAATAGACCCGCAGACACACAAATCGAAAGGGGCGTTTCCGCGCGCAAACGTTCCACAATCTTGCAAAGCTGTGCCACCTCTGCATCCTCTAGCTGACGGCCTGCCGTCACCAAGGCAAAGCGCCCTACCCCACGCGCGCTGTTATAATGCGCCTCCTTTAACACCGTTTGCTCATCAAGGAGCGGATAAGTTGTTACTGCTGTTTGATGATGGGCACTTTGGGCACAAAAGGCACAGTTTTCGCTGCAACATCCACTTTTGGCATTGATAATGGTGCACAGATCTGCCCCATCGCCACAGCAGCGAATACGAATCTCATTCGCCGCTGCCGCCAAAGCGTCCAAAGGCACGTTACGATAAAGCCAAAGGGCCGCCTCACGGCATACCCCTTCTCCGCTGCATGCCTGCATTTTTAAGGTTTCAAGTGAAAAGGCCATTGATTCGCCCTCCTAACGATACAAATATTGTAAGTGAGGAATGAGGCGCTTGGCAATTGTTGCCGCCAAAATTCCCAAAACGATGTCCCCCGGTGCCACCAAGACACCGCCGACCCAAAAAACATGCCAAAATCCGTTTTGAACGCCAAGGACCCAATTGGTGATTGCGTAACAATACAAAATCCCACAGGTATAACACACCACCAAGCCTGCCAAGGCAGCAAAAAGCAACCGCTTGAGAGATGGATTTCTTTCAGCAGTGGCAATCTTGCCAACAACGTACGCCGCCAGCACGAAACCGATGATATAGCCAAAGGTCGGCTTTAAAACATAGGTGGGACCGCCGCCCTCGGTAAAAATAGGCAGCCCCACTAATCCCAAGCCCAAATACAGGCCGGCACTCACCGTCCCTGTCTTTGGCCCCAACAAAAAGCCTGCCATCGTCACAAAAAAGAGCTGCAGGGTAAAGGGAATCAGCGGCACCGGAATACGAATAAAAGCCCCTATGGCAATCAGCGCAGTAAACGTGGCACATAACACCAATTGCTGTACATCCAATTTTTTCTTCACAGCAGTCATTGTCTTCACTCCAATCATTTCTCATACAGTGCCTTCATTATAAGAAAAGAGCGTACAATTGTAAACCATTTTTATATTAAGGTTTACAATGAGCATAAAAAAAGACCGTTGCCAACGCAACGGTCTGTAAAGACAATCATTAGCCAATGATTTCTTTGATTTTTTCTTCGTAGTCTTCAATTTCTTTTTCGCCAGCGAGCTTACCAACGTATTCGCCGTCGTTGAAGAACAATACTTGTGGTACCCCTTTGAGGGAGAAACGGTTGAAGAGGTTCTTTTCTTCTTCAACGTCTACATGATAGAAACCAAACTTGCCTTCATATTCTTCAGCGAGTTCTTCGAGCTTTGGATGAACTGCTTGGCAAACATGGCAGGATTTGCGGGAGAAAATTACGAGGCAAGGTTCGCCATCATCATAAACAATTTCTTCAAATGTTTGGTCATTTAACTTTTCCATTGAAAACACTCCTTTGATAGTCATCAATCAACTTTATTGAAATTATAAAACTTATATGTTCTATATACTAGTCGCTCTATGACTAAATTTTATTTTTTGACATTTTTTTTGACGAAACGTATAAATTGAGAATTATAATAATCCGCTAAAGTAGGGCCGCTGTGCACATCATAAAATGGCACCTCATCACTGCCCAAGGCTTCTTCGAAAGCGGCGAACATCGCATCGATGTCCTTGTCTTCCATCCCTGGGAGCTTTGCACCCACTTGCTTGAGACGATTCTCAAACAACTCCAAATGTCCCTTCATGCTTTTTGACCTCCTAAAAAATTGCGTGCCAACTCGCAAATATTGATTTATTATGATATGATGATACAGTCGCACCTGCGACATAATCTTGTACTATTTTAATGCATCTGTCGATGAAAATAAAGACTAGGAGGCGATTTTATGGCACGCGTTCGTCGCGTTGCAGGCACACAAGAGCGTTTGCTTGCTTCTCCATATACCATCAACGATCCCCATGCCCAACGTGGTCATTGGCAAGACCAATTTCCAAGCCCACAGCCTTTAGTAATTGAAATTGGTTCCGGCCGTGGCCGTTGGCTCTATACCGCTGCAAAGCGTCATCCCGAAAACAACTATCTCGGCATTGATGTGGTGCCGGAAATCATCATGGACGCCATTGATGAGCACGCAGAAAAAATCGATGCCCCTGAGCAAGTGCGTTTTCTCTGGCTCGACGCCGAGCATTTGGACGAAGTGTTTGAACCGGGCGAGGTCAGTGACATCTATTTGCACTTTTCCGATCCTTGGCCAAAGAAGCGCCACGCTAAACGTCGTTTAACCCACCACGATTTTTTGGCGATTTACGATTATATCCTTGCCGACAACGGCACCGTCCATTTCAAAACCGACGGACGCGAATTTTTCGATTTCTCGGTAGAAGAATTCAAGGAAGCCGGTTGGCGCTTAGAAAATGTCACCTACGACCTCTATGCAGACCTTCCGGAGGATAACATTGCGACGGAGTACGAACGTCGCTTCCACAAGCGCGGGGTGCCGATTTGCAGTCTTCACGCTTACCCACCGCACAAAGAAAACTAAGCCATACATACGTCTACACGCCTTGTGTGTAGACGTTTTTTATTGGGCAAGACCCATGTATAAAATCGGGAAGGGTTGACCCTGTTCATCGGTTGCTGTGCGCTTGACCACGCGAAAACCAAAGAAAAAGCCGTTCCCTCAGGAACGGCTTTTGAGTATTCAGTTATAAATTATTCAGCTACGAAATCGCCTTTGCCAGCGCCGCAGAGTGGGCAGCCCCAATCTTCTGGGATGTCAGCGAAAGCGGTACCAGCAGCAACACCGTTGTCTGGATCGCCAACAGCTGGGTCATATACATAGCCACAAAGTTCACATACGAATTTTTCCATAATAAAATTCCTCACTTTCGATATATTAATCTCTTATTTGATATCTCTTACTGTGATTAAATCATATCACAATAATATGCCCTTTGCAAGCATATTTCACAAAAATTTAGTTTATCCCTTCAAAAAAACAAAAGCGACACCTTTATACTGTCCATTTATGTCACCTTAATAGGCTGAGAGTGTTTTTATTACCGCTTTTAGAAACGTTCTGCCACAACAACGTCATCAATTTCGCGCAAGGCACTCAATACATTCTCTGCCACCAGCCCCTTTGACAATCGCAACGACAAAAGCGCCACCACCATGGTCTGTGGGGCTTTCGGACGAGTGATTTCAAGGTTCATAATATCGATATTTTTGCGACGGCAATACAAGATGACCTTATCCACTACATCCGGGTTGGTGTATTCCAAAAACACGTGCACATTGGAGGTCTTTGCCACTACAAAATGTTCCAGACGCAAAAAGACCGTTACTGCCACTTCAACCAAGAAGGTCGCCAGGATGGCGCCTTCGTAAAACCCTGCCCCAATGGCCAAGCCAATGATGGCGGAGGTCCATAGTCCCGCTGCGGTGGTAAGCCCGCGTACACGTTGCTTACTGGTAATGATGGTCCCTGCCCCTAAAAAACCGATCCCTGCAATAACCTGCGCCCCTAAACGGCTGATATCGGTAAAATAGCCCATATAGAGAAATAAATATTGGCTAGTGAGGGTGGTCAAGGACGCCCCCAAGCAAACAAGAATATGGGTACGGAAACCGGCGGTATGGCGGGACATGGTACGCTCAATGCCGATAATCCCTCCACAAATAACTGCCAAAAACATGCGCAGTGCCACTGTAGCCAGGGACAACTGTCTCAATCCTTCAAAAATATCTAACATCCTTGTCCCTCCTTTTAACTTTCATGCACATGAGTGACATGGTCTAAACGCGCCACTGCTGCCATGATGGTGGTGAGTGAGGTTTGCTGTGGCAATTCGATGACCAACTCTATCTCCGGTTTCTTACGAGGTATCATCCCACCGTTCGGCAAATTCATTTCCATAATATCGGCCCCTTGAGAACGTATGGAAACAATCACATCCCCAATGTCGGTCATATTCTCCACTTCTACACACAGACTGGCCACCTTTGACAAATCAAGGAGCTTTGTCTTTAAATTTCCAAATAAATACATCGCTAAATAAATTAACGCAACCGCCAACACGGCACATTCATAAAACCCAGCGCCGATGGCAAGCCCCATACACGCGGAAGCCCAAAGTCCTGCGGCAGTAGTAAGCCCTTTAATCTTATCGTCACTGGTGACCAAGATGGTCCCTGCCCCTAAAAAGCCAATCCCGTTGATAACCTGCGCGCCAAGACGGGACACATCGGTACTAATCCCAAGGTTTTCACTAGCAGCCCGCCATTCGGTGGTGAGCATGATATATTCGTATTGACTGATGATGATGGTGAGCGCTGCCCCCACACATACCAACATATACGTCCGAAAGCCCGCAAGACCTTTCGGACGACGCATGCGTTCACGGCTGAGGCCAATCAGCCCGCCGCAAATCATGGCCATCACAAGACGCAGGCTCACGCCCAGAAAGCTGATTTCACGAAACACGTCCAATGCCTGAATCACGGTATTGTCCTCCTCTTCCCATTTTCTAAATGAATCTTTTTCATTTTAGACGTGTCTGTCCCAACTTTCAAGCCCACAAATATGCTTAATCAGTACGACCCTTGATTGACAGGCCTTTATGGCGCACTTTATAATGGGAAGACAAGATTACCTTAGCTAAGGAGGTTTCCTATGCGTATTGAGCAGTTAGAATATTTTCTTCACGTTGCCAACTACGGCTCCCTTTCCCTTACCGCAAATAAAATCAACGTCGGTCAGCCAACCCTTTCCGCAGCCATTGCCGGACTGGAAAAAGAAGTGGGACGCCCACTTTTTCGCCGTACACGCCGTGGGATGGATTTGACCGCATTCGGCCGCGAAATTCTTCCCTTGGTGGAAAAGACCGTCGATGACTATTATGACATTAAGAAAAAAGCCGGGATGGCAACCACCGTCAACCTAAACGTCTATTTGGAAGCCACCTATTTTACCGGCACCATCTTAAACGACGCACTCTTTCATACCCGCGCGATGTTTCCGGAGGTCACCTTCACCATGCGCCAGGGCTTAATGAGCGACGTGTTACATGACCTCACCGATAACCGTGCGTCCATCGGGCTTTCTGCCGCCTTGGACTTTAATCTGAGTCGCCACCGTGAATATGCAAGCAGCTTGAATTTGCGCCTGATGCCGCAGTATAACGACAATCTTTGTTTGTGTGTCAAAAGTGGCGGGGCCTTCCAAAGCCTCTCCTCGATTCGCCTTAGCCATCTGCCAACGCAGGTACCGATTTCCCTGCCACGCGACTTAACCGATCCCGGCTTTATCAAGGCACAAACCCGTTGGAGCGACGTGCCGAAAAACCTTGTTTTTGATGATGCCAACAGCCTCTATCAATGTGTCTATTCCAACGACAATATCGGCTTTACGAGCCTTTTGGCCGCACGCAACCATCCCCTTTTCACCAGCGGTCTTTTAAAAACCGTCCCCCTCACCGACTCACCGGTAAACCTTGTCCATTACCTGACCTATCCAATGGACCTGACACTTTCGGATGTCGAGGCGGACATCGTTCAACAAATCGAAAATTTCTACGAGCATTTAGCCAACGAATGATTTTTCTACGCACCATCTGTGACGGATGGTGCTTTTTTTGTAAAATCATGCTTTGCCCCTTGCAATCTCCCAACTTTAGTAGTATGGTTTGTACGCTGAGACATCAGCACTAACAGCGGCGTCAGTCCGTCGCATGAAGGAGGTATCACATCATGCATGTGGTGATTGTTGGGGTTGGCAAAATCGGTAGCATTATCTGCCGTGAATTGGTCGATACCCACGATGTGGTTGTCATTGAAAAAAACCAAGATGTTCTCGATGCGGTCATCAACTCAACCGACGTTTCCGGGATTGTCGGAAGCGGTGTGGAATATGACACCCTCATGAGCGCCGGTGCCGATCAGTGCGATGTATTTATCGCGGTGACGGCGCATGACGAAATCAACATGATTGCTTGTATTTTTGCAAAACGCATGGGTGCAAAATATACTATCGCTCGAGTACGTGAACATGAATACATGACGCATCAAGAATTTATGCGTAAAAGCGTAGGGATTGATGCTATTATCAATCCCGAAAAAGAATCTGCACATCAAATAATGAGCTTATTACGATTTCCCTCAACTGCGCAAATTGAATCCTTTCTCCGTGGTCGTGTGAACATCGTTGAATATCCTCTTCCCGATTCTCATCCTTTTGTTGGCCTTTCCTTAACTGAATTTCAACAACAATTCAAAGAACATATCTTAGTCTGTATTGTAGAGCGCAAAGGAAAAGCAATGATTCCAAAAGGTGATTTCGTACTACAAAGCGGTGATATTCTTCATATTAGTGGAACTGCCGATGAAATCCAAGATTTCTTTCGCCGTGATAAAATGGGTTGTCACAAAAAGAAAATTCGTTCAGTAATGATTATCGGCGGTGGACGGCTTACCCACTATCTTTTAGACGAAATGCAAAAAACACAAACACGCTATCATGTAAAAGTTCTTGAAATCAATCGTCAAAAAGCCGAAGCACTTGCTCAGCGTCATCCGGAAGCAGAAATCGTACTTGCCGATGGTAGCAACTATCGCCACCTCGAGGAAGAAGGCTTAACCAGTTATGATTGTTTAATTGCATTAACCGGTATTGACGAAGAAAACATCTTAATTGCAATGTACGCCCATAAGCGCGGTCTAAAGCGCTATATTACTAAAGTCAATCGTACCCAGTTATTAGAAATTCTTGGTGAAGATCGATTAAAAGCCATTATCACGCCGGGCAAACTCATTGCTGATACCATCGTACGCTTAACGCGAGCAGTGGATGATGCACGCGGTCGCGACGTCGAAGCACTCTTTCGCTTAGTTGATAATCAAGTGGAAGCGCTTCAATTCTTAGTGCCAAACGGTTCCAAAATAGTTGAAAAAGAACTCCGCGATTTACCAATAAAAAACAATGTTCTCATTGCCGCTATCATGCACAACGGCGTTCACCTTTTCCCAAGCGGGAAAGATAAGCTTCATGCCGGTGACATTATCATTGTTACCACCACCGATCACTCCCTGCGCTCTATCGACGACATTCTTGAAAAGGAGTGAAGCTATGAATCGCCAAATGGTTCTTACTGTTACAGGTCGAGTAATCTTTATGATTGGAGTTCTTATGATCTTGCCAATCATAGTAGCATTTTACTATCAAGAAGGCTGGGAAACACTGGGACCACTCACAAAAGCTATGGTCATTACACTCTTTTGCGGTGGGCTCTTTGCTTTCAAAAGTCCTAAAAATAAATCCATCTACGTACGCGAAGCAATTACCATCACCAGCCTGTCTTGGCTTTTTACAGTATTTTTCGGAGCCCTGCCATTCGTCTTTTCGGATGCGATTCCATCACTTGTTGATGCTTTTTTTGAAAGCGCCTCCGGATTTACCACAACAGGCTCCAGTATTTTAACCGATGTCGAAGCCTTACCAAATTCTTTACTTTTTTGGCGCAGTTTCAGTCACTTTATCGGTGGAATGGGGGTATTAGTTTTTGCCATCGCCCTCATTCCGGGCTCTAGCAGTGAAAGTATTCACCTCATGAAAACAGAAATGCCCGGCCCGACCTTCGAAAAGGTCATGAGCCGTGTGCGCGAAGTTGCCCGTGTATTCTATGTTCTATATGCCATCCTCACCGTAGTCTTGGTCATCATTCTCATTGTCGCCGGTATGACGCCTTTTGATGCCATGATTCATGCTTTTGGAACAGCCGGCACTGGCGGATTCAGTAACTACAACGATTCCGTAGCGCATTTCCAATCGGTGCCGATTGAACTGATTCTATCTGTCGGCATGCTTATTTTTGGGGTCAACTTTAATATTTATTTCTTTGCCTTACGCGGGCGTCCCTCCATTTTCTTTAAAAGTGAAGAATTACGATGGTATCTTGGCATTGTCACCTTTGCTATTTTAGGACTTGTATTTTCAACTTTCCACCTCTACAGTGGAGATCTCTTTACATGTATGAAAAATGCACTTTTTTCTGTATCCACCATCATCACAACAACAGGATTTGGAACAGTAGACTTTACTCTGTGGCCACTCTTTAGCCAACTCATTTTACTTCTGCTCATGTTTATAGGTGGCTGTGCCGGTTCTACTGCCGGTGGGCTCAAGGTTAGTCGTATCGTGGCATTAGTCAAACTTATCTTCAAAAAATTCCAAAAAGCCATCAATCCAAAACGAATTACAGTTGTAATGTACGAAAAAAAATCTCTCAATGAACGCGTACAAAACGACATTGCTCTCTATTTTCTCTTATACGTCTTTACCTTTATCATCTTGGTGCTCTTGATTTCTTTTGAAAATCTCGACTTCACCACCACCTTTAGTTCTGTAGCGGCAACATTTAACAACATTGGCCCCGGGCTCGGCGCCGTCGGACCAAAGGGCAACTTTGCCGCATTCAGCGATTTTTCCAAATGTGTCTTTTCCTTTGCAATGATTGCGGGGCGTTTGGAAATTTTACCGCTCATCTTGCTCTTCGCCCCCTCTACCTGGCGTCCCTAAAACTAAAAATACGTCACTACAACTTGTAGCGACGCATTTTCTATATCAATTACACGACTTTTTCCTATCACAAAAAACGACGACCCACCGGTCGTCGTTTTTTAAATTACAATGATACTTCAACAATATCGTCTTCAGTAATATCTCGCTTCACGTCCAAACGAATAGTATGTTGTTCTTCAACTAAATCCGCAAGATCGATGCAACAAGTACCAATATATTCCAAACTTTGTAAAAGTTCACCGTAATAACTGGTTAACTGAGCTTCACATTTTCCCTTATGCACACGCTTCATATGTGCCTTAAACAAATCATCCTTGAGATCAATGATGTCTGCACGTTGACGCTCCAATCGTTTGAGATCAATAGATCCGTCACTTACCAAAGCATCAATACAAACATCATAAATATCTAAAAGCTTCTTTGCAAAATCATGAATACCATTCACCGCCACTTTAGAATACTTGTCCTTACTCCCCTGTACCTCATAAATATTCTTACAAGCAATCCCAATATGTTCACTAATACGACTTAAAGTATCAACAATAAAAATCATCCCAGTAATTCGCTCTGCTTGTTTTTCATACACATTCCCGGTAGAGAGAATCCCAGACAGATAATCCTGGATCGTTCGTGCTAGGCTAACCACCTGCTCGGATGCGTAAGACAATTCACCGCATACATCGCGCAAGTTCTTTGGTGTGCTTTCAACCACATGGTTCATCATATCGCCAACCATATCGGTCACGCGAATGGTTTCATTGGCAGCAAGTTCCAATGCAGCCATTGGTTGACGTTGCATTTTTTTATCGAGGAAACGAGGTTCACTCATTGCAAGTGCACTGACTTCGTCTTCGCCTTTGATCAAGGTGGTAACAATCTTCACCATGAGGAAAATCAACGGTGTCCAAATCAATGTCATTGTAATATTAAAGCAGGTATGAGCATTGGCGATTTGACGAGAAATCACTTCTACTTCCGGCCCATGGCTGGAAATAGCTTGAATAAATGCCGCATACGGCTTAATAAACCAAATAAAGATCAATGCCCCACTGAGGTTAAAGATACAGTGAGCCGCAGCGGTACGCTTCGCGTTGATGCTTTGACCAACGGATGCCAACACCGCAGTGATGGTGGTACCGATGTTATCCCCAATTAAGATTGGAATTGCACCGGCCAAACCGATGATACTGGTGACGCCGTCAGGACCGGCAGTGGATGCCACGTTCTGGAGCACGGCAATGGTCGCACTGGAGCTTTGTACCACGAGGGTCATCCCAGCCCCAACGAGTACGCCCAATACAGGCATGCTTGCCACTTGTTCAATCATATTGGTAAATATCGGGCTGGTTGCGAGTGGCTTCATCACGCTGCCCATGATTTCAATCCCGTCAAAAAGCAAACCGAAACCAAAGACGGTCGCACCGATATTCTTCAAACGTTCTTGTTTTGCAAAGAAGTACATCGCAAAACCAATAAAGATAATAACGTAGATGTAGTCACTCAACTTGAAGGCAATGAGTTGGGCGGTAATGGTGGTCCCAATGTTTGCCCCAAAGATAATGGAAATGGCTTGTGGCAGCTTCATAAGCCCCGCACTAACAAAGCCAATCGCCATAACAGTGGTTGCAGAACTACTTTGCAATACAGCGGTTACCAACGCCCCGGATAACACGCCCAAAAGTGGGTTTTTGGTAAGCATCCCCAAAATTGTGCGCATTTTCTCGCCGGCAACCTTTTGTAGGCTATCGCTCATCAAATTCATCCCGTAAAGGAAGATTGCGAGCCCCCCTAAAAGCCCAAAAATAATTTCTACTGTCTCATTCATAATAGACCGGTTTTCATCCTTTCAAAATCGCATCCTTCTCGAACTTACTTTATTGAGCATAACACAATCCCTTTACAGTGTTCAACATCATTTAAGTTAACTGAATGTAAAGTTCTTGTAAAGTCACATAAACCGCACGGTTGACGCATGAATGAGGAATTCTTATGATAATGACAGTCTTTTTTTATGTTTTTAACGACCGTTTTTTACATTGGCTAAATATTCGCCTTAATATTTTTTCCCGGCACGTTGCGCAAAGACCTTCAATACAAAGCGTGGCAATGCCAAGGAACGTTTCCAACGCTTACGGTCGGTGGCAATACGATAAAGCCATTCCAGCTTTAAACGAATAAAGAGTTGGGGCGCACGTTCTACACGACCGGAAAGCACGTCAAAGCTCCCGCCGACCCCCATGCCAACTGCAGCGCCACATTCCGCCAAGTGGTCACGTATAAAAAGCTCCTGCGCCGGAGAGCCCATCCCCACAAGGAGAATGTCCGGCTTGCAGGCCTTAATATCTGCCACAACCTTTTGTGGCCCTTCGTCACGAAAATAACCATGATGGCTTCCACAAATCTTGACATCCGGATATTGGGCACGCATTTTTTGCATCGCTTCATCAACCACGCCCGGCTTTGAACCCAAGAAATACAAACTGAGATTGCGCTTTCCGCTTTCGCGACAGAGGGCTTCCGCCAATTCAATCCCTGTCACACGCGCCGGAAACGGTGTGTGTAAAATTTTACCTGCCAAAAGCACCCCTTGACCGTCCGCTGTCACAAGAGCAGCACGGTTCATCAGCTGCTTTAATTCCGGCATCCGCGTGCCATTGTCCAATATTTCCGGATTGGCAGTGACTACCTGATGGGGCCCGCCTTGCTTTACAAAGGCCTCAATGCGATCCAACGCCTCACTTTCGGTCACGGCATCAATACGAACGCCAAGCACTTGATGTTTCATGGTTATTTCTCCTTTTAATAATAGGTTCCTTCGGTATATTCGTCATAGCCACCGTCAATGACCATGCCGTATTTCATTTGTTGCAACACCGTATCAACATTGTAATCGTCCAAAAGCACGTAGCTTACACCATCGATATAGGTTGGATTGAGCTCAAAGGACTGATATTCCAATGCGCCACTATCCATGCCGATAAACTTCCATGCCAGACTAAACAAATCAAAGGTCGTCAAATCCGTATCGATTTCATGGCTCACTGCCCAAAGTGTGGTTGCCCAACGCCATGGTGGCAAATGACGCATCTTATCCATCACTGCTTGCATAAACTGACTTTGACGTTCCATACGCCCAATATCCCCAAGGCCGTCACCACGCCAACGTACAAAGGCAAGGGCATCCTCCCCGTTGAGTTTTTGCTCCCCGGCTTCAAGGTCAATGCCTTCTTCCGGCAGATACATTTTTTCCGGCACATCGATGGTAATGCCACCCATGGCATCAATAATCTTTGCAAAGCTCTGGAAATTCACTAATACGGTGTGATCCACAGGATTGTCCACCAAGCCGCTAATGGTTTCTGACAGTAACTCCATCCCACCGTAGGCAAGAGCGGAATTCACCTTTCCCTCGCCCACTTCCGGAATATTCACCAAAGTATCACGAGGAATGCTGACCATTTCCACCTTACGGTCTACCGGACGCACTGCCGCATAAATAATCGTATCACTGCGAGACGCCTCGTCCTCACGTTGGTCGGTCCCTGCAAGCAAGATATAAACATTGGATTTTTCACGCTCTTGAGCCACTGCCGCCTGTTGCTCTACAGGAATATTTTCAATCGGTGTCGGCGCTTGGTGGGCGCGCACCGCCCAAAGAGTGGCAAATGCAATCCCAATCACAACAAAAAAGAGAATAATGTAAAAAAGGCAACCCAGCCCACGCTTGCCGGCTTTTTTGAGACGCTCATTGTGAGCCAGTTCACCGGCCACTGCTTTTGCTTCCTTTTTGCGCAGGGCACGCTTTTCCTTACGTTTTTCTGCCTTTTGCTGGGCTAAGGTGAGTTTTTCATCCGGCATCTGTTGATGCTGTGTCGATTGCTCGCGCTGCGACTCCGTCGCCTGATGGAGCGTCGGCTGCGCTTGTTGGGCGTGACGTGGCGGTTCTTGTTGTTTTTTCTGCATCACCGGCTGATGTACCGGCTGCCCTTGGGGATGCTGCTTGGCTTGCGCCTGCTGCCGCTGCTGAGTCTCTCTCACGACACGCTGTTGTGCCGTTTGCTGACGTAACTGCTGGGTCGGCGTTGGTCCCTGCGGTCTTTGTTGGGTACGTCCGCGGTTCCCGTTTGCCACCCGCTGGGCTTGGTCAAATTGCTCCGATGCCGGACGTTGATGAAGCTGGGCTAAGCGACGCTGCTCATAGGCTTCTTCACGCAAGCGCTTGCTTGCCTCTTGGTCGCGTCTGAGCTGTTCCACACGAATTTTCGTGGACGGACGTCCTGTGGTGTTTTTATTTGTATGCTCGGTGGCTTGGTCATCTATGCCGTGCACACGCACGGTATCCTCACACTGCCGAGACTGATGTAGATCCTTATCCATAATGCCTCCTGAAAATATTGGCTTTCACCTTTTATTTTAACAAAGGTGACAGGGCAATGCAATTCACCACCCTCGTGGCATCTGTTAAGAAATTTCTCCATTGATTCTCAATCCCCTCGCAGGACGCTGTATTGAAGCACCACATCATTTCTGATATGCTTAAGGTAATACCAAAAAGGAGGGGTTCCCATGAAATCCACACGTCGTGCCGCCTTTACTTTGATTGAACTCATTGTTGTGCTCGCCATCATTGCGGTGCTGCTTGTCGTTCTCGTGCCACGCTTCAGCGGCTATATTGACAGCGCCCGCGAAACCGCCGCTAAAAGCGACGCCGCTGCGCTCTTACAAGCCGCCGAGTTCTATGTGGCAGACAAGGAAGTGTCCGGTCTTGCACCTGAAACCACCATCACCCAAACCGACGATACCCTCGCGCCATACCTCAAAAATCTAAGCAATAACGCCAGCTACACCCTCACTGTCAGTGCCGATCCTGCCGGCGGCTATGCCGTCACCGGCACCTACACAAAAGGCAATATCACCGTCGCCATACCGGAAATGACCGTCAGCAAAACCGATAACAATGCCTCATAAGCTGAAGTATTCTATCGAAAAAAATGATACGACCCTAACAAGAAACAGGGCTTGTCACAATAGAATAATTGGTGTATTCTATTAGTGGCGGATAAGTTGTACATCTGTCAGATAACTCGTCTACTACTACTATGGCAGTTGTTACATGGTTTCTGCATAGGAAGACCCCTCTGAGGGTCTTTTTTTATTGCAAAGAATAATATTCTACGCTTGCGCTGCCGACTGTTTTGAAGACATTTTCGCTCGATTATCAATAATTATGATATTATACATCATAAAAAAACCTGTCGCCTTGATATGTACCCTCTTTACTGGACACCCAGTAGAGAGGGTACATATCACTTTGCGACAGGTTTTTTTCATTAGCTACGATTTCACACGCGTCCGGCGCGTTTGGCGAGAAAATGGTTGCTTGCTTCGTAAATCAAGCGCACACCGAGGTTGATAAAGAGGAGCAGCATACACATGGCGGCAGCCGGCGCGGTTTGGCCGGCGCCTTGCATGCTCACAATCATGACCGAGGAAATCGGTGCCGTCGGTGAGTAGAGAAATACCACCGCCGAGATGGTGACAAGGGCATTGACAAAAAAGTACACACACATTTCACAGATGGCTGGGATGCAAAGCGGCACGGTGACCTTCATAAAGGTGCGATAGAAAGGCACTGCCATCGATGCCGATACAATTTCAAATTCATTGTCGAGTCGTTTTAACGCTGTAGTGGCGGTTGAAAACGGCACCGAATAAAAGTGAATAAGGTTTGCAAAGACAATGATCCAAATGGTGCCGTAAATGCCATGCAAGGGATTTTCCAAAGCATACTGGGTAAATGGAATGTCAAAACGCGGTGCATTGAAGAAGATGATGAAACTCAAGCCCACAACGGTCCCCGGAATTGCCAAGGGGGTAATGGACAAGAAATAGGCAATCTTGCGGCTGACCTTAAATTGCTGGGTCTTTTCGATGATGTAGGCACCTACAAAGGTAATGGCGGTTCCCAAAAAGGCCGAAATAAGTGCAATGATTAAGGAATTTTTGAAGGCAGTCAGACCACTGCCGCTGCCCGCGGCGCTGAGGTTGTAATTGTCCCAAGTAAGGGTCAAATTGTACGGCCAGAGCTTCACCAAGGAGGCAAAGAGTGCCACCGCAAAAAAGACCAACATCGCCACCGCAATCAAGGTGCAGTAAATGGTCGCTGCACAGTCACTCGCACGGTGCGGCTTCATTTTGTAGGGCACAGCCTTGGCACTGATGCTCGCGTGTTGCTTTTTGTTGGTAAACCAGTCTACCGCAAAGGAAAGTACAGCAGGAAAAAGCATGATGATGCCGACCACGGCGCCCATGTTAAAGTTTTGCTGGCCCACAACCTGCTTATAAACATCGGTAGCAAGGACGTTGTAGTTACCGCCAACCACTGATGGTGCCCCGAAATCGGTAAAGCTGTAGGTGAATGCCACAAAGAGGGCATTGAGTAAACCAAACTTCACATTTGGAATGGTGATGGTCCACATTTTGCGCAGGGCGCTTGTCCCCATCGAATCCGCCGCTTCATAAAGGCGATTGTCCGCCGCCGAAAAGGCCACCATCAAGATGGTGGTGACCACAGGAAAGCAGTAGATGCTTTCAGCAATGATGATCCCCACTTTGCCGTAGAGTGGAATCTCCAAGCCCAGTCGAGTCAAGAGCCCTTGGTTGCCAAAAAGATAAATGAGGGCAATCCCCAAAAGCATTGTCGGTGCAAAGAGGGGCATCATCCCCACATAGCGGAAAAACGCCTTGCAAGGCACACACGTGCGGGAAAGAGCATAGGCAAAGAAAAATGCCAAGGTCACAGAGATAAGCGTGGCGCTTATCGCAATGACAAAGGTATGCCCCAAGGCGATGGTCATGGCTTTAGAGCCAAAATACTCGCGGAATTGCGCCAAGCCGACAAAGGCGCCGTCGCGACTTTGAAAGGCTTTGACAAAAAGGTTGGACAATGGCCCGACCAAAAACACTGTCAAAAAGAGAATGACGCCATAAATCGTCAGAAGTCTGACAATGTCCTCGGCGGACCAATGCCGCCACCGTTCAGTGATTTTCTTCATGCTTCGTTCCTTCCTCAAGGGATGGGCCTCTATGCGGTTTCAAACTGCAAGGTGGCCTCATCCGGAATCTTCAAATACACATTTTCCCCGACCTGATAGTTTGCCGCCTGCGCTTGTGGTGACGGCAAATCAACCATGAGGGACAAGGTGCCGTGAACCAAGTGGGTCGCTTCTACGGTGATGCGTACCACCGCACCGCGAAATTCCATATCGACAATGCGCCCATGAATGCGCCCATGAATGCGCTCAGGTGCTGCAGTGCGACAAAGGGTGATGTTTTCGGGACGCACAGCGGCCATCTCTTTTTCAACCAAGCCTAGTGCGGCGCCGGATTTTTTGTCAATCATATTGATGGCACCGACAAAATCTGCCACAAAAGGATTTGCAGGATGATTGTAGATGTCCTCCGGCGTGCCGCTTTGCATCACGCAGGCCTTGTTCATAACGACAATGCGGTCAGCCATGGTAAGGGCTTCGTCCTGATCGTGGGTCACCATAATGGTGGTGAGGCCCAGTTCACGTTGAATACGGCAGATTTCCTTACGCAAGGAGAGTCTGACCTTGGCATCCAAGGCGCTCAAAGGCTCGTCTAAGAGCAGATAGTCCGGCTCAGTTGCCAAGGCGCGGGCCAAAGCGACACGCTGCTGCTCCCCACCGGAAAGCTGCGCCGGCAGACGGTCCTTGGCATGGGAAAGGCGAATCATGTCAAAAAGACGATCCACACGGGCTTCGATGTCCTTTTTGCGAATTTTTTTGTTGCGCAGGCCATAGGCCACATTTTCAAAGGCGCTCAAATTCGGAAAAAGGGCGTAGGATTGAAACATGATGCCAAAATTGCGCGCTGCCGGTGGCAGACGGGTGGCATCGCGATTTCCGAGAAAAATTTTTCCCTCGGTGGGTTGGTCAAGGCCGGCAATCAAACGCAAGAGGGTCGATTTGCCGCAACCGGATGGACCAAGCAGGCAGACGAATTCGCCTGCCTGGATGTCCAAGTCTACGTGATTGAGGGCAATGGTTTTGTCATAGACCTTGGTCACGTTTTCAATTTTTAGACTTACACTCATAGGAGTCACTCACTTTTTTAGGATTCTTCGGCAGCGCTCTTGGCATCATAACGCTCCGCCCATTCTTTCAAAATGGTTTCGCGATTGGCAGCCGCTTTGTCAAAATCGATGTCCGGCAAGAGCTGATCGATTGGGTTTTCTGCATAGCCTTCAGGCACGTCATCGCCAACACCGATGGCAACGATTGGGTAGCTCTTGGCATACTTGGTCATGATGTTGTCAGAGATGGCCCAATCAAGGAATTCCTTAGCGATTGGCTTGATGTTGTCCTTTTTCACCAACGCATTGGCTTCCATATCCCAGCCGGAGCCTTCTTCAGGGAAGACCGCTTCGCAGATGTCGCTGCCAACTTCTTGGGCAGATTGCAAGCAACGGTAGCCGAAGGAAATCCCGATGCCGTATTCACCGGCTGCGGTTTCCTTGGCAGGTTGACTGCCGGAGTGCATATACACGGCGACATTCTTATCGAGCTTATCGAGATAGTTCCAGCCTTCTTCATCACCGTAAAGGGACATGATACCGTTGACAGTCAAAAGGCCGGTCCCGGAGGAAGCCGGATTGGACATGCAAATCAAGCCTTCGTATTTTGGATCGAGGAGGTCTTCATAGGAGGTTGGCACCTCATCAATACCGTGTTCCTTCAACACTTCCTTGTTAACAATCCAAGCGGTTTCCCAAGCATCAATCCCAACCCAAGATGGGGTGTCGTCTGTATCCTTGAATTGTGGAAGAATGCGGTCTACGCCTTCCGGTGCATAGGGTTCTAACATGCCTTCTTGCTTAAGCACCAAGAGGCTAGTTGCGGAAAGGCCCCAGACCACGTCAGCCACAGGGTTGTCCTTTTCGGCCAAAAGGCGAGAGGTAATCACCCCGGTGGATTCACGGGTGACGTTCACCGTTACGTCCGGATGTTGTTCCTTGAATTCGGTGAGGTAGTCGCTTACCTGTTCATCCTCAATAGCGGTGTATACATTGAGAACGTTGTCCTCACCGGCTTCCGCAGTGGTGGATGAGGCGGTTTCTTCGCCTTGCTTGCTCACGCAGCCGCTCATCATACTCATGGACATGAAGGCAGCCAACACCAATAATGCCAATTTCTTTTTCATTTCTTCCTCCTTGTTCCTACTCGAACATGATTAAACTACAACCATCGGCGGGATACTGTCCCAAGGTACTTGGGATGCGTTCGTAACGACCGTGAAAATCGCTACCACCGGTGGTAAATAAACCGTATCGGCGAGCTAGATCCTTGGCGGCGGTGATGTCCTTGGGACCATGGGACGGATGATTGCTTTCGATGCCGTCAAGGCCCACTGCAACCAAGGCACTGACCAAGGAGAAGTTATCCTGTTGACCGGGATGGGCCAAGACCGCCCAGCCACCGTCCTCCTTCACGGCACGCACCGCATCCCGCGCATCGGGGTAATCGATGTCAATGTCGCAAGGGCCGCCGTTTTTGAAGATTTTCCAATAAACATCACCGTAAAGACTACGGGATTGCCCGCTCTGTAAAAGATAGTCCAAAATATGCTGCTTATAGATGCAACCACCGGCTAAGCGCGCCACCCCTTCCACGGGGACCTCAAAGCCCAATGCATTCAGGCGGGCGATGTGGTCGAGGCTATTGGCATGGCGTTTTTTTAGGGTTTCCGCCCCCAAGGTCTCAATGGCAGTGGTGCGGGTGTAACCGTAGCCCAAGATGTGCACCTTGCAGCCCAAGGTCTTGTCATAGGCGGAAAGCTCCACCCCCGGAATTGCCGCAAGGCCTGCATGACGGGCTTCCTCTGCATGAGCCGCCGCCAAGGCGGTGGTATCATGGTCGGTCCAAGCCAAATGGCTCACCCCTCGCTCCTTTGCCAAGGCAATCACCTCAGTGGCACTCAGACTGCCGTCGGACACGGTGGTGTGAATGTGCAAATCGATGAGGCTCATTAGCTTGCCCCCTCGGTTTGAAACTCCCCTTGGGAAATGTTAAAGACTTGGTCGCAAAGCCCTTCCATAAATTCCAAATCGTGAAAAATCCCAATCATGGAGGTGCCTTCGCTTTTGAGCTTCATGAGGAGTTCCTTTACGAGAATCTTGGTATTGTTGTCCAAGGAGGCGGTCGGTTCATCCAAAAGCAAGAGGCGTGGCGCCTTGACCATGGCATGGGCAAGATTCAAGCGCAATTTTTCCCCACCGGAGAAGGTGTTAGGATAGATGTCCCACAGCTCTTCATTGAGCTTAAAGTAACGCATCATTTCTTCTGCCTTTTCTACGGATTCTTCATAAGAAAAGCCTGCATCCAAGGCGCCGTTAATCACGTACTGTTTGGCAGTGGTACGAGGTAAGATGGTCAAAAACTGAGACACATAGCCGATTTCGATTTTTCTGAGCTGAATGATCTGACGCTCATCTGCCGTCACCAAATCCAGCTTGCCGTAAGAAAGGGAATCGTACATCACACGACCGGTGGTCGCCAGATAGGTGCGGTAAATGCAGCGCAACACGGTGGATTTACCGGCGCCGGAAAGACCAATGATGCCGATAAATTCGCCCTTATTGAGGCTAAAGGAGATGTCCTTGCAACTTTTGATTTCTCGGCCTTGCTCATGCAAGTAAAACCGCTTACTTAAACCTTCTATTTCTAAAATAGGTTCCATGGCGTCCTCCCTTAAACCACATCGGCAAGGCGGTAGTGGCAATCCACCACACAGTCACCTGCCACATACACCTGCTCAATGGTTGGGGTGCCGTTCTGTTCGCTCACGACAAGCAGATCCGCCTGCTTGCCACATTCCAAGGAGCCGATGTCCCCATCGAGGCCCACCGCTTGGGCAGGGTGCAAGGTCACCAAGCGCACCGCCTGCCATAGTGGAATGTCTTCCTTGCGTGCTAAGGTAAAGACGGCATGCAAGAGGGCTTGTGGATAATAGTCACTCACAAGGACACTGGCAGCATCCGCCTTAATGGCATCTAAGGCAGAAAGGTTGCCGGAGTGGGAGCCACCTAAGAGAATGTTCGGTGCACCCACCACGGTCATAAATCCGTTATCTACCGCTGCCTTTGCAACCTCAAGGGTGATTGGAAATTCGCTGATGCGTACGCCTAAGTCCTTATTGACCGCGAGCTTGGTCACGGTGTCATCGTCATGACTGGCAATTGCCACCCCATGACGGCGGGCACAATCGGCGAGGGCCATGAGGCCTTCAAAGGACACGGTTTCCTTGGTACGTTCCGCTTCGAGGAGGGCATCAAATTCCGCATCGCTCATATCACGGCCTTCGTTTGGTTGATGCTTGCGATAAATGTCCAAGTTCTTATATTGGCCTTGGCCTGGGGTGTGATCCATAAAGGACAGGAGATCCACTTGGCCGTCTTCAATCATTTTCATAACATCGTCATAGCACGCCAAGTTGTCGATTTCGTAACGTAAGTGATAACGATGACGAATCAAGCGCACATCGTGGCGATAGGTGCTGATAAGAGAGGCCAGTTTTTTCACCTGCGGTGCTTGACGAATCGCCTTCACATCCCAGCTGCCGTCACGATACATGGAAATAGAATGAAACATGGTGGTGATGCCACAGCTTGCCAGGACACGTTCCGCTTCCTTGAGCCCAAGCTCAAAGCCCATCATGGCGGTGCTACGTGGTTGAATGTAGTTTTCAATCATATCGGAATGGATGTCGATCATCCCCGGCATCACGGTTTTACCTTGCAAATCTTCGCCCATGCCGGCTTCTTCGGCACGGTCCGGATAAATATCGGCAATGCGACTGCCGTCAATCACCACAGTCTGGCCTTCCAGCACAGCATCAGGCAACACAACGGTGCCGTTTCTTAATAATTTTTTCATAAAGTGACTCCTTTACAGCAATGAATGAACCAACTGTTGGGTATAAGGGTGTTGCGGGTCGTCCAAGATTTGGTCGGTGAGCCCTTGCTCGATGATTTTGCCGTCGAGCATGACGATGGTGCGATCCGCCAACATACGGATGACCGCCAAGTCGTGGCTCACGAGCATGATGGAAATATTAAATTCTTGGCGCAGCTTACGAATCAATTCCAACACCTTCGCCTGTACCGAAAGGTCCAAGCCGGTGGTGACCTCATCCAAGAGGAGAATGGACGGATTGTTTGCCAATGCCTTGGAAATTTGCACACGCTGCTGCATCCCACCGCTGAAGTTCTTTGGTGGCTCTTTTTTACGGGATTGGAGAATTTCTACCGCGTCTAAGAGTTCTGCCACGCGCGCATTCATCTGAGCAAAATTGTTGTTGCCGGCGGCAATCAATTTTTCAGCAATGTTACCGGCACTGGAATAATCCATGCGCAAACCCAAGACAGGGTTTTGGTACACCATCCCCATAAGGTGGTTGCGGATGTATTTTTTCTGTTGCAGGCTTTCTGCAAAAATATCAACTTCCCCATTTTCATAGTCGCGCAAATAAGCGTGGCCTTCGGTGATGTCAAAATCAAAATATAGACTTTTCATCATGGTCGACTTGCCGGAGCCGGATTCGCCCACGATGCCCAAAATTTCCCCTTCGTAAAGGGACACACTCACATCGTTTGCCGCCCAAACAGTTTTGCAATGGGGACAGGTATTTTTTTGAAGCGCCCCACCGTTGCGACAATAGTCGCAGGTTTTGCCATAGCGCACCATGAGATGGTCGATGCGTAAAATCGGTTCTTCCACTTAGTTGTCCTCCCCACTTGCTTGGGCCATGCGTGCGCGGCGCGCCTTGCAATAGCCGGTATCGTTACATTCGTAATATTTTTCGCCGGTGTCCTCGTTCACAAGCTCATCCAAATAGACGCCGGTGGCGCCGCACAAATGGCAATGCTTGCCGCTAAAGTCCTCGGTTTCAAAAGGCACATCCGCAAAGCACATGGATTCCACCTTGGTGTGCGGTGGGATGGCGTAAATCTTCTTTTCACGCCCTGCTCCGAAAAGATAGAGGGCATCGCTGTCATTGAGCTTATGGTTATCGTAGCGTGGAATTGGGCTTGGATTGGTCACATAGCGGTCTTCGACAATGACCGGATATTCGGCACTAATGCTGATTTTTCCGTATTGGGTCAAATCCTCAAAAAGAGACAACCACATACCGCTGTATTCAGCTTCAGCGTGCATCTGCTTGGTCACCGCTTCACGCGGTTCCACAATGCGCAAAGGTTCCGGTGTCGGTACCTGAAGCACAAGGATTTGGTCATTGCGAAGCGGAATTTCCGGAATACGGTGACGGCTTTGGATCACTGTGGCTTCTTCGGAATCGGTGGTCACCGCCACATCGGTACATTCACAAACGAGTTTTTTGATATTGACCGCATTGACGCTGTCGTCGTTGCCTTGGTCAATGACCTTGAGCACGTCCTCACGCCCAATGATAGAAAGGGTAATCTGAATCCCACCGGTGCCCCAACCGCGACCGATTGGCAATTCTCTGGAACCAAAAGGCACCTGATAACCCGGAATCGCCACCGCTTTTAAGATGCTACGGCGAATTTCTCGCTTGGAGCCTTCATCCAAGAAGGCAAAATTATAATGGGTATGGTCAATCATTGCTGTTCTCCTTTGCACGGACACGGTCCAAACCGGATTGGAAAGTGACGTAATGCGGCAACTTTAAGTGAGAAATAAAGCCGCTCATTTCCAAGCAGTCCCCGTGGGTCAACACAAACTCCTCGTCCTGAGAAGGGGACGGACCGGTGGTTTCCAAGCTGGCATCGGCAATGGACATGGCAATCGCCTTGTTTTCATTGCGCCCAAAAATGAGGCCGTAGCCGCCGGAAAGGGTCATCTTGTCGTAGTCCTCATCGGTTTCTACATGGGACGGCACCAAGGCTTCGACTTCGGTCACCAAGATTTCACCGATGCAGACTCCTTCGCTTTCATCTAGCACATAAGGCACGCAAACCTCTACATAGCCGGTGCGAAGCTCAGATACCGTCGGATGCACTGCACCATAGCCACGCATAGAGCTATAAGCCACACCGCCCAAAAAGCCGGCATCACTGCGGGCAAAAGTTTGCAGGCGCGCGCTGCGAGGCGCCGGAAAGGTCAGGAGTTCACTGGTGACGTCAAAAGGCTCGGTGTCATCCGGCTCAACGGCTTTCTCCATCACACCCTCCGCTCTCAACATATCGCTCACGCGTGGGCAATGAATGTCCTCACCACTAAGGCCCTCAGCGATGCCATCCCCTGCATCGGCAACGGCAGCCTTTGGCGCATCCTCCAACAGAGAAAAATCCAACAAGCGGTGAGAGTAGTCATAGGTTGGCCCCAGAATTTGCCCACCCGGAATATCCTTAAAGGCAGCAGAAATACGACGAATCAAACGCATATCGCCGGTTTCTACCACGTTGGAATAATAATTTCGTGGCAGTGTGGAGCGATACGCACGCAAGAGAAAAACCGCTTCCTCGACACTGCCTTCGCATTGCTTGAGGGCCAAGGCGGCGTATTCTCTAGAATAAAATCCCGCCTCGCTCATAATCTTGTCAATGAGCAAGCCCATATTTTCTTGGATACAGCGCACACTCAAATCCTCGCCGCTGTTACGGAAAATTTCCAAGAGCTTGAGAGATTGTTCGATCGCCTCACTGCCCCCGGTCACTGCTACATAAGCCATTTACGCTTCGCCTCCCTCTGCGACTGTCTTTACCAATCGTGGCACCGCCATGATGGCACCGCCGGCATCACAAAAGACCAACTCTACCCCAAGTGGATATTCCATCTGCGCTGCATCACGCAAGGCGATGGTCTTCTTCACATACGGGCTCACGCCAACAGTCAAGGTGCCATCAATCCCCGGTCCAGAAAGCACCATCGCATCCGCGCCGGCCACCGATTCACAATATACCAAGAGGGTCGCTGAGCATTGTGGGTCTGCATAGGTGCCGTGCTTGACCTTGTCAAACACCGCCACCAAGGAGCCGTCATTCATCTCCGAGGACAAGAACACATAATCCGCGACTTCAAGTGCACCTTCGCGGCACAAGGTCAGATTGTGCAAGGACTCGGCAAGGATTGGATTTTTTTCTACAAACATTTTTTCTTCATTATCTAAAAGGGTGCAGCCCAAGGCCAACAAGGTGCCATAGTCCTCAGTAAAGGTTTCGGCTTCACGGCGAATGCTTTCGATTCTCCCCGGATTGGCCATGGCCTGTAAAAGGCTGCGGAACACGCTTTGACTGTCAAAGACAAAATCAAAGGCGTACACGGATTGCATCAAATCTGACATTATTGGTCCCCCATCACATTAAACTGTACCTTGGATTGTCTGAGCTGACGATTGAGGCCTTCACGTGCCTCTTGTTGGCGTTGCTGTAAGGCTGCCACTGCATCGGTCACCGCCGATGGCGCTGCCTCACCGTTCAAAAAACCATCGATGACCGCTGCATGCAAGCACTTATTGAAATCATCGCCTGCCATCACACTGACGCCCTTGGTGCCGTTGACGGTGACCATACATTCACTGGCAAGCACCTCGCCCAAATAAAACAGCGATTGTTGCACGGATTCACGCACCTTCACCATCACCAAGGTCTTTTGCGGTTCCTTTAGGATTTTAATGTCACAGCTTTCTTTGATTGGCGCTGCAATCTCCGCCACTTCTTTGGCGGTCGCTGCTGCCAAAATCGCAGATAATTCACGTTTTGTCATGAAGTGTATCCTCCTCCCACTACGCTTTGTTGACACTTCAAATTCACACAGCCTCTATCTTAAACCGCCACTGTTAACTCACAAACGACTGTGTCGTTAAATCTTCGTACAATAAAACACCGCCGATGTTAACGACGGTTGATAGAACTATAAAAAATAAGCATATTTTTATGCCTATTTATGATACATTTGTCAGTATTCTTATCCATACATGGCATTCGTCACCGACGAAGCCTTACAGTATATTAAATCTTGCTTAACAATTTGTTGATATGAAAAAAATTTCTCCTCCCACACAAAAAAAGCGTTTACCGACACTATTGTCGATAAACGCTTTTTTATACTGTTAGGCTTCATTCAAACCCTTCGCTGCCTCTACCACATGTTGAGCGAGAATCGCTGTGGTGACGCCGCCGACGCCGCCGGGTACCGGAGTAATGGCACTAACAATCGGTTCTACCGCTTCATAATCCACATCCCCAACGAGCTTGCCGTTTTCATCGACGTTGATGCCAACGTCAATGACCACGGTTTCCGGGCGGACCATCTCTGCGGTGATCATCTTTGCCTTGCCTGCGGCGGCAATGACAATGTCCGCTTCCTTCAGACGGTCTGCGAGGTCCTTGGTACGGGTGTGACAGATGGTCACCGTGGCATTTTCCTTTAAGAGCAGCATGGAAAGGGGGCGGCCCACGACCATGCTACGCCCCACTACCACCACACGTTTGCCGGTCAAATCTACACCGTAATGGGCGAGAATGGCCATACATGCCGCTGGGGTGCATGGTGCCACCCCACTGGCGTCGCCGGCAAAAACCTTTGCGGAATTCAGTGGGCTGATGCCATCCACGTCCTTCAGCGGATGAATCATATCCACCAATGGTTTGGCACTGAGGTGCTTTGGCAGCGGTTGAAAAATCATGATGCCATGCACAGCAGCGTCTTCATTGACTTTACGGAAGGTGTCTTCCAACGCTTCTTGAGAAATGTCTTCCGGCAAGAGCACGTTTTCAACATCAATATCAAGCGCTGCCATGCGCTTCATGGCAGAACGTTCATAAGCGATGTCATCGCCGCGTTCCCCCACACGCACTATCGCGAGTTTTGGGCTAGTACCTTTTGCTCGAAGCGCGTCGACGTCAGCCTTGAGCTTTTCGCAGACGGCATCGGCAACAGCCTTGCCCATGAGTTGTTGTGCCATGATTGAGTGTCCCCCTATCTAATGGCTGCCAAGGTGGCAGCGGAAATTTTTTCTTTGAGCGCCGCGCCTTCACGAATGATGGCATCGGCACGGTCATTGAGCGCCTCAGCGCGGGTGCGATCCTTCATCATCTTGGTGTTGATGTAGACATTTAAGGACGCCCCTTCGATGGCAGCTTGTGCAAAATAGATGCCCACCCCGACATCACTGATTGCCAAGCGGCTGCCTTTTTCAACGAGCACTTCGAGCACATGGGCACATTCGAGCGCTGTGTCCATGATTTCCAATGGTGCAAGACTAGCGGTTAAGAGCGCTTCTTCCATAATGCGCTCATAATCCGGCGCATCCTTTGGCAAACTATACGCACGAGAGAGCGGTTCAAACGCCTCGGCATCCTTGTCGGTCAAGGTAATGAGGCGATCGCGCAAACCTTCAAGCTCACTGCGGCAACGGATGAGTTCTTCTTCATAGTCTGCGTATTTTTTCTTGCCGATGGTGAGGTTGGTTACCATCATTCCTAACGCCGCCGCAAGGGCGCCAACGGTGGCGGAAGCCCCACCACCGCCAGGCACCGGCGCGTTAGAAGACAATGCGCCGATAAAGTCTACGGCGGATTGTTCTAGCATTTTCATGATTGTGCCTCCTTCTTAGAAAAGACCGGAGATCACACCGTCGTTGTCAACGTCAATCTTTTCAGCAGCCGGTACCTTTGGCAAGCCAGGCATCTTCATGATGCTGCCGGTGAGGGCAACAAGGAAACCTGCGCCGATGGAAGGGGTCAGGTCGCTGATGGTGATGCGGAAACCGGTAGGACGACCGAGCTTGGTTTGGTCGTCGGTGAGAGAGTATTGGTTCTTTGCCATGCAGATTGGGAGATTGCCAAAGCCCAATGCTTCCATGGTAGCGATTTCGGTTTCAGCCTTGGCACTGTAATCAACGCCGTCTGCACCATAAATCTTGGTAGCGATGGCTTCGATTTTTTCCTTGATGGAAAGGTCGGTGTCGTATACAAATTGGAGCTTGCTGTCTTGTTCGCAAAGACGAACCACTTCGCGAGCGAGTTCTTCACCGCCGGCACCGCCTTCTGCCCATACATTGGAAAGGGCCACATTGACGCCGAGTTCCTTACATTTTTCACGCACGAGTGCCACTTCTGCATCGGTATCAGTAGGGAATTTGTTGATAGCAACCACAACCGGCAAGCCGAAAACGTTATTGATGTTTTCGATGTGCTTGAGGAGGTTTGGCAAGCCTTTTTCGAGGGCTTCAAGGTTTTCCGCGCCGAGGTCGGTCTTTGCCACGCCGCCGTTATACTTGAGGGCCTTGATGGTTGCAACAAGTACCACCGCACTTGGTTCAATACCTGTCATACGGCACTTGATGTCGATGAATTTTTCTGCCCCAAGGCCTGCACCGAAGCCGGCTTCAGCGATAAGATAATCTGCCATCTTCATCCCCATACGGGTTGCAGTCACAGAGTTGCAGCCATGAGCGATGTTTGCGAATGGGCCGCCGTGGATGAAGGCAGGGGTGCCTTCTAAGGTTTGTACGAGGTTTGGCTTGATGGCATCCTTCAAGAGTGCAGCCATGGCCCCTTCTGCCTTGAGATCGCCGGCAGTGACAGGCTTATTGTCATAGGTATATGCCACGATGATGCGTGCGAGACGCTTCTTGAGGTCTTCGATGTCGGTTGCCAAGCAGAAAATCGCCATGATTTCGGAGGCAACGGTGATGTCGAAACCGTCTTGACGGCTCACACCATCCACAGGACGACCCAAACCGTCTACGATGGAACGGAGTTGACGGTCGTTCATATCCACACAGCGACGCCATACCACGCGCTTTGGATTGATGTTTAAGGCGTTGCCTTGATACATGTGGTTGTCGAGCATCGCAGCAAGTAAGTTATTTGCAGCACCGATGGCATGCAAGTCACCGGTAAAGTGTAAGTTAATATCTTCCATTGGCACCACTTGTGCGTAGCCGCCGCCGGCAGCGCCACCCTTTACGCCAAAAACAGGCCCGAGGGATGGTTCACGCAAAGCAACCATGGTTTTATGGTCAAGGCGATTGAGCGCATCTGCCAAACCGATGGTGGTGGTGGTTTTCCCTTCACCGGCAGGGGTTGGGTTAATAGCAGTTACCAGAACGACTTTTGCATTTTTGCGTTCCTTCAACACATCGTTATAATAACGAAAATCGATTTTCGCCTTATATTTCCCGTAGTTTTCTACGTATTCTTCAGGAATTTCCAATTTTGCAGCGATGTCGTTAATTGGTAACATCTTCGCTTCCTGTGCAATTTCAATGTCAGACTTAAATCCCATTGTGTCACGCTCCTTTTAATCTCCAAGCAATTCTTTTTTAATCAACCGTTCTTCTGAGTGTCCTTCTCAGGGAACCATTTAATCATATCATATCCGATTCACACTGGCAATTCATGCTAATTTTTCAACGATTGTCAGCCGTTTCATCGTTCATGGTAGATAAAAATAACTTATTTTAAAACACAAAAACCTACGCATGCACTGTTGTACAAGCGTAGGTTAAAGAGGTTTCCTTATTTACGTTTTTTCTTTTTTGGCATGATGTGGATGGCTTCCCCGACCACTTCTTCTAAGGCTTCGCCAATCCCTTCATTATAAGTAGGGTGAGGGCGAATGGCTTTGAGCAGCGCTTCGGCGGTTTGGCCGTTAGAGATGGCCACCGCCAATTCACTGATCATGTCGGTGGCACGAGCACACATCATCTGTGCCCCGAGAATGCGGTGCTCACCAGCAGATGCCACAATTTTGATAAAGCCACGGGCTTCTTTGGAAATCAAGGATTTCCCGTTGGAACCCATGATGAATTTGCCAACGACCACATCGTGGCCTTCGGCTTTCGCATCGTCCTCGGTAAGACCAACAGAGGCAATTTCAGGGTTGGTATATACACAGCCCGGTACCACATTGAGGTCAATGGATGGGGTGTGGCCTGCGAGGGTTTCAGCCACGACAATCCCTTGGGCGCTGGCGGTATGCGCTAATTGCATGCCGATGATGCAATCGCCAATGGCATACACGCCCGGAATAGAACTTTGGAAATGTTCATCCACTAGAATACGACCGCGTTCCATATTAGGGGTGGCATCTTCTGCAAAAACGCCTTCGGTGTTTGGCCCACGACCAACGGAGCGAAGCACGTATTGTGCGGTGACTGCCTGTTCTTCATCCTTTTGAATGAAGTGCACAGTGAGGCCTTCTTCTGTTGCTTCCACGGATTGCACCATGGCGTTGTTCACGATGTCCACACCGCGTTTTTTCAAAATCATCTTGAGGTTTTGACTGATTTCGCGGTCCATGTTTGGCAGGATGTGTGGCATCCCTTCAATGATGGTCACCTTGGTGCCCAAGTAAGAAAAGGCGTTGGCAAATTCCACACCGATGACCCCACCGCCAATGATGGCGAGGGACGCAGGCTGTTCACGCAATTGGAAGAGCTCATCGCTGGAGATGACATGGTCAAGCTCCATCCCCGGAATGCGCAAGTTCACAGGCTTAGAGCCCATTGCCAAAATCACGTTCTCAGCAGAATACACGCCCACGTTGCCGTCTGCATCGGTCACATGCACTTCCTTGCCGGCATGAAGCACCCCTTTGCCACGTAAAAGGGTGACGCCGTTGCCCTTAAAGAGGCCTTCCACGCCGCCAACAAGCTGTGCAGTGGTGTCTTCTTTGTAGGCCACAATTTTTTCGTAGTCAAAATGTACATTTTCAGCGAATACGCCGAATTTTTCACTTTCCTTCATCTCTTCATAGAGCGTTGCTGCATGAATCATTGCCTTTGCAGGGATGCAGCCGCGGTTGAGGCAAGTGCCCCCCACTTCACGTGCTTCCACAACAGCAGTATTCAAGCCTAACTTTGCCGCTTTAATGGCTGCCACATAGCCGCCGGGACCGGCACCAATTACAATTAAATCAAAATGGTTTTCCACTTTTATTTCCTCCCTGCTTGTTCTAACATTCCACGGTCAGTAGCCACATACAAAGGTCCTCACGCGCCGCTGCTTCATTGTCCCCTTGTACGGCAAGGTTCTGAACAGCGCTTGCAAGAGCCTCGTTGTTATAGCGTTTTCCCAAAATCGCCAGCGCCAGCTGATCCACCAAATCCGGAATCAACGCGTCTGAATAAACCTGCGCATCGCTTACGATGCCGCCTTCAACCTGTACCTCCAGGTCCACACGGCCCCAAGCAAAACGCTTGCCCAGTGCGCGGTCAAAACGGAACTTTCTACCGTAATTCCACGCCCATTCTTCGTATTGCGAAACGAGCGCCTGCCATTCATCTTTGGGCACACGAGCCACGCTCATTTGCCCAAGCTCCCCTTCATAGACGCGCGCAAACGCGTCGCACAGCGCTTTTTTGAGAGTTTCCACATCGAGCGTCGGCATGACGTCCACCAAATTGGTCACGCGCGCCTTGACCGATGCCACGCCCTTACTTTGTAGCTTATCCTTTGGAACATTCAAATACCGTGGCATTTGATTCATATCCACGTTTAACAGCAATGTCCCGTGATGGTAACAGCGCCCCTTATGCTCATAAAATGCATTGCCCGATACCTTACGACCGTCTACCAAAATATCGTTACGCCCACTCTTTTCGGCAGCGATGCCGAGAGATGCCAACGCGTTCAGAATCACATCCGTCTGCTTTGACACATCGTAGTGTGCGCTTTGGGCAATAAAGGTAAAGTTTAAGTTGCCCAAATCGTGGTAAACAGCCCCACCACCTGAAAGACGGCGGGCGAGATGCCCGCCGTCTGCTTCGAGGGTGGTAATATTGCATTCTTTCCAAGCATTTTGGTTTTTGCCAATGACCACCGTATGTTGGTTTTGCCACAAATACAGCATCACCTCATCAGCAGCCACATGGTTCAAAAGCCACTCTTCCAAGGCAAGATTTTCATAAGGACTGGTGCTGTGACCTTCAATCACTGTCAATCGCTTACTCATTGCACATTTCCTCGCAATTATAAACCCTTAGTTTTCAAAATCGTATTTCAATACCGGATGACGTGCTGCCCCAACTTCGTCCAGACGACCGATTGGGGTGGTCACCGGTGCCGCATGCAAGGCATCGGCATTGCTTTGTGCCAACTCATACAGTTCACGGAATACAGCAATGGCGTGATCCAAGGTTTCACGGGATTCCGTTTCGGTTGGTTCAACCATAAGCGCTTCATGAACGATGAGAGGGAAGTACATTGTTGGTGGGTGGATGTGGTTATCCAAAAGCCCTTTCGCAATGTCTAATGCGCTTACGCCGGTTTCCTTCTTAAGCGCAGACAAATCCATGACAAACTCGTGCATACAGGTTTCGTCATAGGCCATGTTGTAAAGGTCTTTCAATGCCACACGCATATAGTTGGCATTAAGCACTGCGTTGGCACTGGCTTCCTTGATGCCTTCAGCACCGAGAGTAGCAATGTAAGCAAGCGCACGAACGTCAACCAAGAAGTTGCCGTAGAAGCTCTTGAGTTCACCAACGCTGTGTTCAGGTTTTACCATATGAAGGTTGCCTGCTTCCCCATCAACAAGGATGTTTGGCAAGTATTCAGCCAAGATGGCTTTGCAACCAACAGGACCGGACCCAGGGCCGCCACCGCCGTGAGGGGTGGAGAAAGTTTTGTGGAGGTTCAAGTGAACCACGTCAAAGCCCATATCCCCAGGACGTGCTTGCCCCATAACAGCGTTTAAGTTAGCGCCGTCATAGTAGCAAAGGCCGCCACATTCATGCACCATATTGGTGATGGCAGTGATGTTCTTGTCAAAAAGACCAACGGTGTTAGGGTTGGTGAGCATAAGCCCTGCCACTTCATCGTCGCAAACAGCGGCCAATTTTTCTAAGTCAACGCAACCGTCCGGACCGGATTCTACGTTCACAATTTTAAAGCCGCACATGGACGCACTGGCTGGGTTGGTACCATGTGCAGAGTCCGGCACGATAATTTTGGTACGTTTTTGATCGCCACGCGCATGATGATACGCCTTCATCAACAAAAGACCGGTGAATTCACCGTGTGCACCGGCTGCCGGTTGAAGGGTCAAACGGTCCATCCCAGTGATTTCACAGAGGTATTTTTCCAAGGTTTGAATGACTTCCAAGGAGCCTTGCACGGTGTGTTCCGGTTGTAATGGATGCACTGCGGCGAAGCCTTCAAGGTTGGCCATTTCTTCGTTAATGCGTGGGTTGTATTTCATGGTGCAGCTACCCAATGGATAGAAACCATCATTCACACCGTGGCATTTCTTTGCGAGTTCGGTATAGTGGCGGGTGAGATCCACTTCACTCACTTCTGGTAAACGAAGTGCACTTTGACGTGCGTCCTTTGCGTCTACTTCAACGGTCGGAACGTCACAAGCCGGTAATACGTCGATGCCGCGCCCTGCTTTGCTCTTTTCAAAAATTAACATCTCAGCCCACCTCCTTAACGATGCGAATCACTGCATCCATTTCTTCTTTGGTATTCATTTCGGTGCAGCACCAGAGGATACGATGGTCGTCCAATGGATAGCCACCGAGAATATCTTCCGCTTCAAGGGCAGCGAGCAATTGAGCGGACTCGATATCACTCACAGTCACAAATTCGTTGAAGAACGCGCCCTTGTTTTCGATGGTCAAGCCTGCGCCTGCCAGGCCATCTGCCAAGTAATGCGCCTTGGAGAGGGATTGACTGGCCACATTCTTTAAGCCTTCAGGACCCATGGTGGAGAGGTAAACCCCTACTGCCAATGCACACAAGGCTTGATTGGAGCAGATGTTACTAGATGCCTTTTCACGGCGAATGTGTTGTTCGCGCGCTTGCAAGGTGAGTACATAACCCACGGTGCCGTTGTCATCAGCGGTTTGACCAACGATACGCCCAGGAAGCTGACGCATCATCTTTTGGGTGGATGCCATGAAACCAAGGTATGGACCACCGAAGCCGAGTGGCAAACCGAGTGGTTGCCCTTCACCGACAGCGATGTCTGCCCCGTATTCACGAGGGGTTTTGAGCACACCGAGGGTCATTGGGTTCACACCCATGATGAATTTTGCACCGGCTGCATGTGCAGCTTCGCCAATGACTTCAGCATCTTCGATATTCCCAAAGAAGTTTGGTTGTTGAATGTATACACTGGCGGTATTATCGTCAAGCGCTGCTTTTAAAGCATCCATATCGGTCATGCCATCCTTTGGAGGAATGATGACCACTTCCATGTTGTTCCCAAAGGTGTAGGTTTTAATGGTTTCAAGCACATAAGGGTTTGCCGCACCACTGACTACAGCCTTCTTTTGTTTTCTGCCATAGCACATAGAGAGCGCTTCGGCAGCCGCACTTGCGCCATCGTACACAGATGCGTTGCTCACATCCATGCCGGTGAGCTCACAAATGAGGGTTTGATATTCAAAAATGGATTGCAAAATCCCTTGGCTGATTTCAGCTTGATAAGGGGTATACGCAGTCTGTAAGTTTTCCTTAGAGAGCACATTTTTTACCATTGATGGCACATAGTGATTGTAGGCACCTGCCCCTCTGAAGATATGAGGGAACACCTTGTTTTTATCTGCCATTGCGGAAACAAAACGGCGAGTTTCAAGCTCGCTCTTACCGGCTGGGAGCTTCAAGGCATCCTTGAGCTTCAACTCATCCGGAATAATTTTGAACATATCTTCAAAGGATTCATAGCCACAAGCATGAAGCATTTCAAGACGTTCGTCATTAGTATTTGGCACATAGCTGCCCATAGTAATATCACCTTCCTCTGCGATTTTTTGCAATATGAGATGAAGTTATAATGAATTATTCAAGACCTTCTACATAAGCCTTGTATGCAGCAGCGTCCATGAGCTCGCCTTCACCGCTAAAGCCGCTTACTTTTACAAACCAAGCATCGAAAGCGCCTTCGTTGATCTTTTCTGGGGAATCAAGCAATTCTTCGTTGATTTCAGCAACGGTACCGTCTACTGGGCTTAACACATCGCTAACAGCCTTTACGGATTCAACGTCAGCAAACGCTTCACCGGCTACCATTTCATCGCCTTCTTCAGGAAGGTTCACAAATACGAGGTCGCCCAATTCGTTTTGTGCATAGTCGGTAATCCCAACAAGTGCCACATCGCCTTCTACTAATACCCATTCATGATCTTCGCTGTACAATAAACCTTCTCTAAATTCCATTTTAAACGTCCTTTCTTGTTCTAATCCCTATTATTTATTCTGTATAAACCAACCTTCTAAAAACGCTTACTTTGCACGTTTATAGAAAGGCACGCCAACAACTTCAGCAGCCACACGACGGCCGCGAACAACAACTTCTACACTGTCCCCCACTTGCAAACGGCCCTTTTCAACCAAAGCCATTGCCACAGGATGACCCAAGAATGGGCAGTGGGTACCGGAAGTGGTCATCCCAACTTTTTCTTCGCCAACAAATACTTCTTGTGCTTCACGAATGATCCCGCGACCGGTTACCTTGAGGCCAACGCGTTCACGAGCAGCAGGTGCTTCTAATGCGGCCTTGCCGATGAAATCATCCTTGTTCATCTTAACGGCAAAGCCCAAACCGGTTTCGAGAGGAGACACGGTTTCATCCATTTCATGACCGTAAAGTGGCATCCCAGCTTCCATACGAAGGGTGTCGCGTGCGCCCAAACCACATGGAAGCAAACCGTCTTCAGCGCCAGCTTCCATAATCTTTTGCCAGAGCTCAACCACTTTGTCTGCAGCCACATAAAGTTCTACGCCGTCTTCACCGGTGTAGCCGGTCTTAGATACCACACAAGGAATCCCGGCAACCACACCGCCAAATACCGCATGATAGTATTTTGCAGGAATGTCTTCTTCTACAGTGAGCTTACGCAAAATATCCATGGCCTTTGGCCCTTGAAGTGCCAATTGTCCCCATTCATCGCTCACATTGGTAAAGGTCGCATCACCAAATTCAAGGTCTTTCATCCATTGGAAATCTTTGTCAGTATTGGATGCATTTACAACGAGGAAATAATCGTTTTCGCCTTTTTTATAAACAATCAAGTCATCAATGCAGCCACCGTTGTCATTGCAAAGTGCAGTGTAGCGTGCTTGACCATCCACCATGGTGTCAAAGCTATTGGTGAAAATCTTGTTCAAGTTTGCCAATGCATCCGGCCCTTGCAACAAAATTTCGCCCATGTGGCTCACATCGAAAAGCCCTGCTTGTTCGCGAACAGCCATATGTTCAGCAATAACGCCTGCTTTGTATTGAACCGGCATGCTAAATCCACCAAACGGAACCATTTTGCCGCCTGCTTCAACGTGTACATCATAAAGTGGTGTTTTCTTTTCCATTTAAATGTGTCCTCCTTTTACGACAACTCTACCATGAAATAAAAAAGAGGGATACCCTTTCTACCAATTCTATTGATAGAAAAGTATCCCCCTATAGTAGCAAAGATTTTTTAGTTTTTAAGTTTCATTAGTCGCGAACTTCAACCGGAATTGGATCTTCCGGAGTGTCGTCGCGCTTAACCTTGTTCATCTTGTCACTATCTACTTGAGTAAAGTAACGCTTGGTTTCCTTAAGAACTACGCTAGACAAGAGCAATACCCCGAGCAAGTTAGGAATTGCCATCAAACCGTTGAAGGAGTCTGCAACGCCCCATACAACTTCCAAGCTCCAAACGCAACCAAAGAATACAAGGATAACATAGCAAACACGATAAACAACGATTGCAATGTGACGAGCCTTTGCATTATTACGGAAAAGGAATTCCCAGCACTTTTCACCGTAGTAGCACCAGCCGAGCATAGTGGACATAGCGAAGAGAACCAGTGCGATAGTCAAACCGATAGAACCAATCTTGCCAGGAAGTGCAAATTCGAATGCCTTCAAGGACAATACAGCCCCTGCATATTCACCAGTTTGATAAACATATGCACCGGATGGATCCTTAGTGGTCAAAATAACCAAAGCGGTCATAGTGCAAATGATAAAAGTAACGATGAATACTTCAAAGATACCCCAAATCCCTTGTTCTACAGGGTCCTTAGCAGAAGTCGCTGCGTGAGCCATTGGTGCGGAACCGAGACCTGCTTCGTTAGAGAATACCCCACGCGCAATACCCATTTGAATAACGGTCATGATTGCAATCCCACAACCGCCACCGAGAACAGCTTCTGGATTGAATGCGCCTACAAAGATACTATAGAAAGCATGTGGAATTTCTTGGAATTGAAGCACAAGGATAATAATACTGAATACAATGAAGAAAATAGCCATGGCAGGAACAACTTTTTCAGTAACCTTTGCGATACTGCTAATCCCACCGATGATAACCAAACCAACAATGATTGCAAGCACAACACCAACAACTTTGGTACTTACGCCAAAAGTATCATACATAGATGTTGCAATGGAGTTCCCTTGAACCAAGTTCCCAGTACCGATACAAGCAACTGCTGCAAAGATACAGAAACAGGTCCCTAAGAAAGTCCCTAAACCTTTATGCTTTTTACCAACACCGTTTTTGAGATAGTACATTGGCCCCCCAGTGTACATCCCATATTCATTGGTTTCACGATATTTTACAGCTAACACGATTTCGGAATACTTGGTCATCATGCCAAAGACAGCAGACATCCACATCCAGAAAATCGCACCAGGGCCACCAACGCCGATTGCGGTTGCAACCCCTACGACATTCCCTGTACCGATGGTAGAAGCAAGCGCGGTGGTCATTGCCTGGAACGGACTGATGTTAGAACCGTCTACAGCCTTTTGTTCACCACGAAGCGCACCCCCGACGGTACGATTCAATACATAACCTAAATAACGAAATTGGATGAACCCTGCGCGGAAACTGAGGTATGCCCCAGTCCCAACCATGAGAACCAGCATAACTGGGCCCCATACGAAGCTGTTGAGCGCAGCATTCATGGACATGAATAATTCCATACAAAACTCCTCCTGATTTTTTGGTCACTCTCGACAATTTTTGGACAATATTGCTGTTTTGTTCGAGCCCCCCAGCCTTCACAAAACATCCATCGCCATAAACGCGAGCCTCTTCTTTCGTTTTCAATTCAAAGTGCTCTTATTTATAGAAGCATTTTAAATTGTCGCCTATTAAACGAAAATTCAGACGCGCTTTTATGACACTATAATGCCAAAACAATGATTCAAAGTCAAGACTGTTTAATATACAATCTGACCACCAAAGAGAGACTTTTGTGCATATATTATCTTTTTGTGTTTTTGTGATTTTTTTCTCTACTGTCCACAATCCATAACTTTCCCTTTGTTAAGCGGTTTATGGACATTCTCTATTTTTCAAACTATCAGATAATTCTCACTGGGTAACCACTTTTATCCATAATAAGCGATTCTTATGTTTTGTATCATAGTCATTATACAATCAATTCAACATATATTCCGTGCTTACTTATCGCTTCTCATTGCAACCTCACCGGCATTAAATGCCAGCGACTTCGATCAGAAGTGCTCCTATTTTACAATTTCCTTCATTAAATGAAGTGCGCCCCTCTCCTAAACATGCCATACCACCCACATTCAAATCTACTGTCATGCAAGCAATACAATCATAGACGATCATCCGCCTTCTATCGTCGCGCGCCCCGTTATCACCTAAGCCACACACAGCCCCTCAGCCTGTATCACTGTGTAGCGCTCTATTTTACAGCTTCAGGACATTTACCAAAAGCCTTCACGCACAAAAAAGCGCCTTCGGTGTTTCACCGAAGGCGCTAATTGCCCTGTCACGATATACTCTTATTCGTATTTTACCTTAGTTTTGTTCTTACTGAAGTAACGCTTGGTTTCTTTAATAACAACACCAGACAATAAGAGAATACCCACTAAGTTCGGTAAGGCCATCGCTGCGTTCAAGGTATCGGCAACAGACCAAACGAATTCCAAGCCGCCAACAGCACCGATGTATACAGCAATGATGAAACAAATACGATAGATAAGGATAACGGTTCTTCTGGTTTTTTCATTCTTACGGAAGAGATATTCCCAAGCTTTTTCACCATAGTAAGACCAACCAACCATAGTAGAGAATGCGAAAAGTAAAAGTGCAATCGTCAAGAACATAGAGCCCCAGTTCCCAGGAAGTGCAAATTCAAAGGCCTTTGCAGTCAATGCTGCGCCATCATATTCACCGGTCTTCCAAAGTAGTTCGCCGGTTGCTGGATCTTGCGCAGTCAAGATAACAAAAGCAGTCATGGAGCAAACGAGAATGGTATCAACGAATACTTCGAAAATCCCCCACAAACCTTGTTCTACAGGTTCATTGGTGGAAGAAGCTGCGTGAGCGATTGGTGCGGAACCGAGACCTGCTTCGTTGGAGAATACCCCACGTGCAATCCCCATTTGAATCGCAACCATAATCCCAACACCGGCGCCACCACCGAGAACAGCTTCAGGATTGAAAGCACCTACAAAGATGCCTTGAATGGCTTGAGGAATGAATTCTCTGTTAAGGAAGAGAATAACAAGCGCAAAGATTAAGTAGAACAATGCCATGATTGGCACACACATTTCAGTGACTTTTGCGATAGAGTTAATCCCACCAAGAATAACAATAGCTACGAGAATAGCAAGCACAATACCGGTGATTTTTGGGTCAATCCCAAAAGTGGTATTCATAGAACCTGCAATAGAGTTCCCTTGGGTCATATTCCCAATCCCGAAACAAGCAAGTGCTGCAAAAATTGCGAATATAGCCGCTACAACTGTACCAAGGGTTTTATATTTTGCACCGACACCATTTTTGATATAGTACATCGGACCCCCAACGTACATCCCGTCTTCATTGGTTTCACGATACTTTACAGCCAATACAATTTCGGAGTATTTGGTCATCATACCGAGCAATGCAGACAACCACATCCAAAATACAGCCCCTGGGCCCCCGATAGTGATTGCGGTTGCAACCCCCACAATGTTCCCAGTTCCTACTGTGGACGCCAGTGCAGTAGATACCGCCTGGAAAGGACTGATGTTATGGCCTTCAGCATCGCGCTGAGTACCTTTGAACAAACCGCCAATGGTACGCTTCAACACAAAACCAAAGTGTCTAAACTGAACAAAGCCACCTCGTATACTCAGATACAAACCTGTACCTGCAAGGATGATCAGCATGACCGGCCCCCACAAAAAGCCGTTAATGGCACTATTAATACTCATAAATGTTTCCATTGGGAAATCCCCCTTTTCCTGTTTTTTGCAAAACCCCGCTTCCCTTTTAACTCTATCACATGAATGATGATTACTTTTATCCTCCAAAAAAATCCATTACTAAACGAATTATCTTTGAGAAGAGATTCTTGAGATTGGTTTTTTGCTATGGCCTTATCATGCCAGACAGGTTTGTTTTTGTCAACAGGATTATTGTCCCCGCTTTACGCACTAATAGCGCGAACATTCCTAATGTTAGCTCAAATTTCTATTTATAGGTCAACAAACACATAATTTTTAGACAAAAAGCGGCTTAATATCGTATTTATAGATTCCATTTGATTAAACAAAAAAATGCTCCTTGAAGAGTTATGTTTCAAAAACACAGTCTCTTCAAGGAACATTATCAAATCTTATACATGTACTTTAGCATTCACTAATACATTCGATTATGCTTCTACGCCCTTTTGCGCATATTTCATAAAGAAGTTCTTAATCAAAGTATTACGGCTAATAACACCCACTAATTCGCCATCTTTAACAACAGGCATATTTTTGAGTTTCTTGCGATCCATAAATTGCGCTACTTCACGTAAGTTATCATCGTATTCTGCAGCACGAACATTGCGAGTTGCGCAATTCATTACAGATTCATCGGATACAGCATTTGCAGCCTTTTCCAAAGCTTCAACGTCCATATCGGACCAGTGCTTAAAAAAGATAATCCCTTGTGCACCTGCTCTGTAAAGAATGTAGTGAATGATGTCCCCGTCAGACAAGAAAGCAACAACCTTCTTGTTTTCATCAACGATAGGGAAACCGCCTACACGATATTCGGTAAATGCCTTTACAGCTTCACCAAGGGTCGCAGTGTTCTTCAAATACTTTACATCTTTGATCATAACATCTGCAATGGATACTTTGTCTAAACTTAATTCACTCATTATAATCCCCTCCAGAAATTTTCGAGTCTATATATTTTTTTAAATTAACAATGATTAAAAACAACCCCTTCCGAGCGGAAGGGGTAGCTCAGATTCCAGAAATTATTGATTAAAGACCACTAAACCCTTCAACGCATACTGCGTCTGGATCAGCGAGATAGTCTTTGAACAAACCATTGATGATGTCGTTACGGGTAATCATACCAACCAACTTACCATCATCAACAACTGGAACATGCTTTAAATGTTTCTTTTGAATAAGTTGAGATACCTGTCTAACAGTATCAGTAGCTTCTACAGTGATAACATGATGAGTAGCAGCAGCATATGCCTTGTCATTTACGCATTTTTTCAGGTAAGAACCAAAGCAGTCAACTTGATACCAAGCTCTAATATTGTTGTATTGATTGTTACGACGACGTACGTTACGTACTACATAGTCTACGATATCGCCGTCAGATAAAAATGCGGTTAAAATACCTTTTTCATCAACCAAAGGAAGACAACCTACTTTTTTATTAGCAAAAATTTCTACAGCATCACCGATAGTTGCTTCATCGCTTAAGGTCACGATGTCTTTAATCATTACGTCTTTTACTAATACAGCCATTTTGAGTTCCTCCTCAAATTTTTATTTTTCTGCTAGATACTAATACTGCATATTCGCATATTACTTACCGCTTATCTTATGGTTACAGTATATCATATCAAATTAAAACTGTCTACACATTGGATAAGTTTTATTTATATTTTTTATCAGCCGTTCTTTGCAACACAAAAAACGTTTCATAAACCACTTGCAATCACTTTAACCAATCAACAGCTTCTTGCCAATTCATAAAGGCCACGTCTGCGTTTTTAATAATATGATTCCATTCCTTTTCAGAGTGGTTTTCATCATAAATAGCAGCAATCTTCAAGCCAGCACCTTTTGCGCCAAATACCCCTTCAATGCCGTCATTAAACGCCCAAAGATTAGACCCGTCAAGTCGTTCCACGCCCATTGCAAAGAGCTTGGAATCCCCGCCCGGTAGACGCTCATCCCAACCACTTACAATACCGTCAATATCATGCTCGATACCGGCGTGTTCAAACAGCGTACGGCAAACCTCCGCGTCATGAATACTTGTTGCAAGCACCTTAATACCGCGAGTTTTCGCCAATGCCAAAAATTCCTTTACGCCTGGCTTTGCTTGACCTTCGGTATGATAATACCATTCCAATTCCGCTTCTAATTCATCAACCACTTGACCAACGCCAAAGGTTCCGGAATAGTTATGCTTTACATACCCCACACTTTCCGGCATTGTCTTTTCGGACAAAATAACCGGTAAATCGCCACCAGGACGATAACCATGTGCTCTTAAATACCCAGGCACTAAATCTTGGTAAAATGCCAGCGTATCCGTTAAAGTCCCATCAACGTCTGCCAAAATCCCGTCAATATGCTGATCGCCATTGACAATGATATCAATCTTAGACGCCAAACGCTTGGTTGCGAGACTTGGATTGCCATACATATACAATGCATTGATGACAGCAATCCCACTAATACCGGTTCCGGCTAAAATTGCAGCGTTGTTTTCATCAACACCACCAATACCAACAACCGGAATATCCACAGCCGTACAAATAGTTTTTAATGTATCTCGGCTGGTGATACTAGAATCCTTACTTTGACTATGGAAGAGAGCGCCCACACCGAGGTAGTCTGCGCCATCTGAAACTGCCTTTTGAGCCTGTTCCAGCGTTTTCGCAGTTACACCAACAATCTTATCCGCGCCTAAACGCGCACGCGCATTCGCTGCCGCTTCATCATCTTGCCCCACGTGAACACCATCAGCATCCACGGCAATCGCCAAATCCACATCATCATTGATGATGAATGGCACCCCGTATTGCTTACAAAGCGCCTTCAACGCATCAACATCATTGCGCGCCTTGCTATGCTTATCACGGTATTGCAAAATGGTCGCACCGTTTGCCAAGATTGCCTCGGTTCGATCCAACAACTCCTTTCCCTGATAATGATCGCAATCAGTAATTGCGTATAACAGTAACTGATTTTTATCCATCATCTAAACTGCGCCTCCATTATCTGAATTCTCTGAAGCAATCATAACACACATTGCGGTTTGGGTGAACACACTTCATTGAGATTCGACTTCATTTATCATTATAATTTCTTTTATTTATGATATAGACCATTATTTATCAACATAATCTGTTACAACCTATAACTTTAACAGCGATGATTCTCACTTTTGAATAAATAAATTCTATATTGGTGACATTCTGTTGATAAGTGGTTGGAAAATGACTTCTTTCACCTTCTTCTTTTCGCTATTCCGCAACACCACGACCTCTTTATTTCGCTTTAAATAATCATACTACCTAATACACTACCGAGCCATTATCCTAGCCAAATACGCAAAAATAAAGCCTTTAAAAACCACTTCCATTACTCTACTACGCTAAATCGCAGAAACAATCCATACATTTGAGAGAATTTCTTCCCTCAGAACTGTCCAAACAGCATAATTAGTGGTTAACCACTGTTCGGAATACCCGATATAGCCCTTTAAAAGCCCAATCATTGCTTTTAGAAGTCGTACTGCCATTGTACGCTATGCACCATAGACCCACAAGCCCAATCAGTCATTTTCCGATATTCTAATTCTTTTTTTAGATCGTCTCCTCATCTTTTCCACAACTTTGCATTTCCGGTTGACTCTTATATTCTTTAAAATACGCTAATGACACATAGGAAATCCTACTGAATAACATCGAACATAAAAAAAGCACCTTAACGGTGCATTTTATATTATTCTCAGCTCTTCTTTTTTCTATACCCCATCAACTACGCCAGCTTACTGTTTTATTAGATTTAAATTCATCTAACATCATCTATTACGAAGCATTTCTATTTTTCCTTCTTAGCAGCCTATCATAATAACAATATCTTTAATCTCTTAGCAACTTATCAGGGTTACAATAGCTTTACTCTAAAAAAGAAAGCAGCTTTACCATCATTTATACGGCGAATTTACAATCTAAGTGCAACATAAAAAAATGACTCATAGAACT
>SAMEA3387496__coassemble_1134_pt1 | contig 41103 bp, 39 predicted proteins | sample SAMEA3387496__metabat2_high_PE_007 | metagenome-assembled genome bin SAMEA3387496 (sample SAMEA3387496) | Felis catus | biome: Faeces | place: United Kingdom | collected 2012
CTATGAATCTTTTTTTATTTAATCGTTAGTGTTCAAGTTCATTCTACAATTTACCTAATGAATTACAAATCTTTTTAATGGAGGCAGGCGTATGCTTGAAATAAAAAACATTCGCAAAACCTATACCACCGGGGATTTTACCCAAGTGGCGCTCAATGGGGTTTCGCTGAATTTGCGCGACAACGAATTTGTTGCGATTTTGGGGCCGAGCGGTTCCGGTAAAACCACCCTTCTCAATATCATCGGCGGTTTGGACCGTTACGAAGAAGGGGATTTGGTGATCAACGGGGTATCTACTCGTGAGTACAAGGACCGTGATTGGGACAGCTATCGCAATCATACCATTGGCTTTGTCTTTCAAAGCTATAACCTGATTCCCCATCAAACGGTGCTTGCCAATGTGGAGTTGGCGTTGACCATCTCCGGTATTTCCAAGAAGGCGCGCATCAAGCGCGCCAAGGACGCCTTGGAGAAGGTGGGCTTGGCAGACCATATCAACAAGCGTCCAAATCAGCTTTCCGGCGGGCAAATGCAGCGTGTGGCGATTGCTCGTGCGCTGGTCAACGATCCCCATATTGTTCTCGCCGACGAACCGACCGGTGCCCTTGATAGTGAAACCAGCGTGCAGATTATGAACCTCCTCAAGGAGGTTGCCAAGGACCGCTTGGTTGTGATGGTCACCCACAATCCGGAGCTGGCAGAGGCCTATGCGACCCGTATTGTGCGCTTGAAGGACGGCAATATCATAAGCGACAGCGATCCGGCAGAAACCGAGGGCACTCCGAGCGAACATCGCAACCTCGGCAAGGCAAGCATGCATTTTCGTACGGCCCTTGCCTTGAGCTTCAAAAACCTCTGGACCAAGAAAGGGCGTACCTTTCTCACGGCCTTTGCGGGGTCTATTGGGATTATTGGGATTGCGCTGATTTTGGCGTTGTCCACAGGCGTGAATGATTACATCAACGACCTTCAAGAGGATGCGATGAACGCTTATCCGATTACGATTAACGCCGAAACCATCGACATGTCGAGCCTTATGAACAGTGCCGGGCTCATGGCCACCGAGGCGGCAGAGGTCGATGAAAAGCGTGATAAGGTCTATGCGGAAAACGGCATTTTGGAGATGGAGACCACTATGAATGCGAGCATCACCGAAAACGACCTTACTGCCTTCAAGGACTACCTCGATGACAAGGACAGCGACATTCGTTCCTACCTCGGAAAAAATGGGGTGGTGTATACCTACGATGTCAATTTTGACGTTCTTACTAAGGATACCGAAGGAAACATCATCAATACCGCCCGCGAAACCAAGACCTCCATGGATGACATGAAGGAAAACGTGCAAAACACCGAAAATGCGGAAATCGGCATGAACATGAACCCCATGCTTGCCGGTTCTCAGGTAGGGGCAGAGAATTTTAAGGAAATCCTTCCAAGTCAAGACGGCACCGGCATTAGCAAGGTCGTGACCGATAGCTACGATGTGGTGTACGGGGCATGGCCAAAGGAAGCCAACGAAGTGGTGCTGGTTCTTGACGACAAAAACGGCATCCAAAGCTCTGTGCTCTATCAGCTCGGGCTCATTAGCGAAGAAGACTATGATGCGATTTTTGATGCCCTTGAAGCCGACAAGGACCCAAAAACCATCACCTGCGATTACCAAAGCCTTTGCGATAAAACCTTTAAGTTGATTCCGGCAAGTGACTATTATGTGGCACAGGAAGACGGCACCTTTAAGGACATGCGTGATGATGCCGCTTACCAAGAAACCCTCTATAACAACGGCATCGATCTCAAGGTTGTTGGGCTCATCCGTCCAAAGGACGGCGCCGAAAATCGCCCAATCCAAGGGACCGTGGGCTACATGGCAGACTTAACAAAGGAACTTATTGCGCACACCGATGAAAGTCCGGTGGTAAAGGCACAAGAAGCCACACCGGATACCAACGTTTTAAACGGTGTACCATTTGAAGTTTCCAGCGATGTCGAAAAGGCAGAAAGCGCCAAGACCTACATCAAGACCTTGGGCGTCAGTGAAAAAGCCAACCTCTATACCATGATGATGTCTGCCCAAGAGGAAGGCAACACCGATGCCGCTGCCGGCATGGCACAAATGGCAAGCGATGAAAATGCCATGGCTCAAGCCTTGGACGCTTGGCTTGATACCGCACCGGATGAAGCAGCCTTGGTGAAATTCTACGATCAAACCATGGGTGATACCACCGTGGAAGACAACCTCACCGATTTCGGCAAGGTCAGTCTGGATGCACCGTATTCGATTAGCATTTACACCGACACCTTTGAAGACAAGGAAGCGGTCAGTGCTTGCATTGATGCCTACAACGACCGCGTAGGCGAAGACGCACAAATCACCTACACCGACTATGTGGCGATGTTGACGTCGTCCCTCACCTCTATGGTCAACGTGGTGACCTACGTGCTCATTGCCTTTGTGGCAGTGTCCCTCATCGTCAGCTGCATCATGATAGGCATTATCACCCACATTTCCGTCATGGAACGCACCAAGGAAATCGGGATTTTACGTGCGATTGGGGCATCGAAACGCAACATTTCCCGAGTCTTTAACGCCGAAACCCTCATCATTGGGCTCTTCTCCGGCGCCCTTGGGGTCGGCGTCAGCATGCTTGCTTGTATTCCAATCAATAGCATCCTACACACCCTTCTTGAAAATGCATCCAGTGTGAATGTGGCGTTGCCATGGCAAGCCGGCCTCATCCTCGTCGCCATTAGCGTCGTCATCACCATGATTGGTGGCCTGCTCCCAGCAAGAAAAGCCTCCCACAAGGACCCGGTAAACGCATTAAGAAGCGAATAAGGATTTTTCAAAGCCTCGACAATCGTCGGGGCTTTTTGCATAATCAAGAATGCACTTGAAAGTGATTGTAAATATCGACTGCTCTCAACAGCTACCCACGGTTCTCGGGAGAAACAACTTTTATCTGTGCTATTTCATCGACATCTCCAATCACCCCTATCGTTGCGATGGCATTATATGGTCTTCCCCCGGGGGCCGGGGGAAGGTGGCAGGCGTAAGCCTGACGGATAGGGGTGCGATAGTAACTAACTGCATAGGCTGACAGATAAAGCACTTATCTTTGCATTTAATTTGTAAGCAGGTGGAATAAGCCACTGCTCGAACCCCTCTCCGAGCCCTCCGGGCCCACCTCTCCCCGGTCCTCGGGGAGAGACTTTTCTTCATTACAAGCTGGGGATGTATTATTTAATCACTCAATACTGGTTTCATGCCATCTTTCAGTCTTACTCTTATGGGCTTTTTTGGATTTTGTTAAAGGTGGGGGCATGGACTGTTGTCGAGGAAAAAGGTATGATAAAATTATATGCTACAAAAGACATAAAGGAGGGCGCCCTATGACCATCTCATTAACAACCTTTTCTATTTTGTCCGGCATTGTGCTTTTGGGCTGCACGTTGTTCAAGGGTATGAGCAATCGCGTCGGGATTCCGGCTTTGTTGGCGTTTATTTTTGTGGGGATGCTGTTTGGCAGCGACGGGATTTTGAAGATTCCCTTTGACAATTACGCCTTTGCCGAGCAGCTCAGTACGATGGCGCTGGTATTTATTATGTTTTACGGCGGCTTTGGGACCAACTGGAAGGTGGCAAAGCCGGTAGCGGCAGTGTCTATTGTGCTGTCGAGCGCTGGGACGATCTTGACGGCGCTGATGGTGGGTGCCTTTTGTCATTGGGTGCTAGGCATGCCGTTGCTTGAAGGCTTACTCTGTGGGGCGTTGTTGAGCTCTACCGATGCAGCATCGGTGTTCTCGATTTTGCGTTCTCGCAATCTCGCCTTAAAGGAAAACACTGCCTCTCTCCTTGAAGTGGAAAGCGGCTCCAATGACCCCTTTGCCTATATGTTGACGGTGGTGCTTTTGACTGCCATGCAGGGGAGCATCAGTGTCGGCGGTGTGGGCTTGGTCTTGGTACAGCAGTTGGCGTTGGGGCTTGCTTGCGGCTTTGGGATTGGCTTTATTGTGCGTAAGCTCATCAATCACTATTCTACCGATTCGGTGGAAACGGCGACCATCTTTGTGGTGGCGGTGGCGCTTTTTGCCTATGGGATTCCGCAGGCCATTGGCGGCAACGGCTTCCTCAGTGTGTACATTGTGGGGATTTTGCTCGGCAACAGTGCCATTGAAATGCGTCCAAACTTGGTGACCTTTTTTGATGGGGTGACCGGCATCATGCAGGTGATGCTGTTTTTCCTCTTGGGGCTCTTGTCCTATCCGTCCCGTATGCTGGATGTATGGGTGCCTGCCCTCTTGATTGCGCTGTTTCTTACCTTGGTGGCGCGTCCGCTGGCGGTGCATCTCTTGATGCTGCCCTTTGGTGGCAGTGAGGCACGCCGACATTTGGTGTCCTTTTCCGGGTTACGCGGTGCGGCCTCGGTGGTGTTTGCGATTATGGCAGTGCTGGCGCCGGTTGCCATGGAAAACGATTTGTTTCACATTGTCTTTGGGGTGGTGCTGTTTTCGATTGCCATTCAAGGCTCTCTGTTGCCGTTTGTTGCCAAGCGTCTTAAAATGATTGATGAGGGTGGCAACGTCCTTAAAACCTTCACCGACTATGTGGATGAAACACCGATTAACTTCATTCGCTTTAAGGTGGAGAAAGGCCACGTTTGGTGTGGTAAGCGCGTGATGGACATCACCTTGCCTCCGGGCTCTCTCTTGGTACACATGATTCGACACGGCTATCGGATGGTGCCGAAGGGCAACACCGTGCTTGAAGATGGCGACGTGCTCATTCTTTGTGCCATCGAGGAAGGGGCAACGCCGGATATTCATTTGGTGGAAAAGGTCATCGAAGAGGAGGATCTTGCGCCAAACATGACCCTATCCGATTATCCGTGCCGCGCCAATTCTTTGATCATTCTCATTCAGCGTGGGAATGACTATATCATTCCTGCCGGCAACACCGTTCTTCGCGCCGGTGACCGTTTGCTGATTAACCATACTCACGATGTCCCACGCCGTGCTTCGGCGAATGGGTGATAGGAAGGCGCTGTCCCTACAGGGACGGCGCTATTTTTATGCCCTAAAGAAAAAAAGTTAGTTTTTGCTAACTTTCTGTTGACAGAAGAAAAAGGCGTGCTATAATAAAAGCATGAGTTAGCGATGGCTAATTCAAACAACTTTTGAAAAGGAGTGGCGTTGATGCTAGATGAAAGAATTGTTCGCTTTTGTGCACCGGTACTGACGGGCATAAAAACCGGTGGCTTGTTTAATACTTGCGACATGGAGTATGACACCCTTTGCCATGAAGTGGTTAAGGCACGTGCGCGACTGAAACGTTTCGGCATCGACATTCAACTCTTTTTCGGCAAAGGAAAGATGCCGCTCGCTTATGTCTATCGTGTAGAGGCGTTGGCACGTGATTTGCAGGACCCACAAACGCAGGCGTTTTTAACACCCCTTGGCTACGATGCGTTTGATGTGCAGTCCGCACTTGCACAGCTTGCCAAGCGTCTGTATCATTACGATGGCTTTCCGCATGAGATTGGTCTCTTTCTTTCGTATCCGCTCGCTGACGTGAAGGACTTTGTGCAATTTGGTTCCCGATGTGCAAAGCGACAAGGCTACTGGTGTGTGTTCCACAACGAGGAGCAGGCAGACAAGTGCTTCCGCGCCTTCGACGAAAGCCATGCGGTATGTATGTCCCGCTTTAGGGAAGGGCAGCCGTTAGAAGCGCTGGCCTTAGCAATCTAAATAGGAAAGGAGTGACTCGATGAAAGTCGCAATTGTTTATTGGAGTGGCACCGGTCATACCGAAGCCATTATGAACTTGGTCAAAAAAGGCGTAGAACAAGCAGGTGGCGAAGCCGATGTGTACATGCCTTGGGATTTTGAACCAAGCAAGATGGGTGCGTATACCAATTTCGCGTTTGGGTGCCCTGCTATGGGAGATGAGCAGCTGGAAACCGAAGATTTCCAACCGATGTGGGATCAAATTTCCGATGATCTCAAAGGAAAAAATGTAGTGCTGTTTGGCTCCTACAATTGGAACAGTGGCGAATACATGGACGATTGGGCACAGGATGCCGTTCGTTTGGGCGCAAATCTTGTTTCTGACGGCTTGGCGATTCTCGATGCACCGGAACCCGGTTCCGATGAAGAACAAGCGGCGATTGCCCTTGGCGTAGCAATCGCTCAGGCATAAAATAATCCTCACTTTTGATTGATTCTCAAACATGTTGAGTGAAATAGTACTCAATGAAGGGTGGCGCAGTACGCAGGGCGTCACCACATACACCCCCTTTTAATAGGTTTAATAGAACGTCTCTTTGAGGCAGCGCAGGGCTTTTTAGAGACACCGATCACAGCGGCTACTCACGGGCAAGAGTGGCTTGCAAACAAATCCATTTGTTGACAGGATACACCTCAACTCCTCTACAACAAACGTCGTAAGACAATCTACTTCCTCTACTAAAAGGCGGGGAAACCCGCACTTAAATCTCTTTGTATAATCCGACTTTTAACCGCGAAGCAGTGGGCGCTTCGCGGTTTTTTTAGTGTTCTTGACAAGCGGGCGTGGGCGTGGGACGATGGAGGAAAGCTGGCGATGTCAGACCGATCAACGATAGAGGAGTGAGCGCATGAAGGGATGGATGGTGGCAGTGTGTTGTGCGGGATTATTGCTTTGCGGCTGTGGGGCAGAGGAAGTACAAGCGCCTCAATCGGCGGTGCCGCAGACAGAGGCGGTGCGCGTGGCTTGTGTGGGGGACAGCATCACCCAAGGCTTTGGCGGACACAGCTATGTAGCGGTGTTGGCGGAAGCGAACGGAGAGGCGGTGTACGGCAATTTCGGCGTTTGCGGCACAACGGCACTGGCAAGTGGTGCGCCAAGCTATGCCGATACCCAAGCCTATGCCGAAAGCCTGGCATGGGGGGCGGATGTGGTGGTGCTCATGCTCGGCACCAATGATACCGCTTATTGGCAAGGGGCAGCGACCTTTGAAACGGATTTGGCGCAGCTGGCGGATGCTTATCTTGATACAGGCGCACAGGTGCTTTTGTGCACACCGTTGGCGCCGGATGTGTCGATGGCAGCCAACGATTACGGCGTGAATCCGGCTTATTTTGCGGATGTTTGTGATGCGGTGCATCGGGTGGCGGTGGCGCGAGACTTGCCGGTGGCAGAGGTCTATGCGAAAACAGAAGGGCAGCCGTTTACCCTTGCAGACGGCATCCATCCGAACCAAGCAGGGGCCGAAGCCCTTGCCGCAGTGATTGGCAGTGCCTTGAAGGAACTGATGGCATAAGAAAACGCCGCGCTTTGGGCACGGCGTTTCGTTTAATATTTCAAGAGTTCTTCCATTTCGGCTTCGCGGCGTTGACCGATGATTTTGATGCGTTCGAGGATGATCAAAATCCCAATCCCAATCAGGAAGGCGAGGATGCTGAAGGTATCTAGGGTGAGAGGCGCTTGCCCGTCGTTCATGGTGGTTGGTCCCATCATGATGGCGTAGAGGGAGCCTGCCATGAGCCCTAGGATAAAGTACACCATCGGGCTGCGATGATGGGCAAGGGCTTTTTTGAGGAAGCGGACACTGATGGCCGCGCCGCAAATAATCCCGCCGACCAAAGCGAGCAGTCCCGGTAAAAATTCAAGTTTTAAATGGAGCACGTTGGAAACCGCGCTGATGGTTGGAATGTAAACGCCGGTAATAAGCAAGACCGTTGAGCCGCTGACCCCCGGTAGCACCATGGCGCTGATGGCAAGGGCGCCGGAAATAAACACATGGGCGTATTGGAAGAGGGACAGGGCGTTAAAATGAATGGCCACGCTGCTTGAAACCACATCACGCACCACCACCATGCCACAAACAAGCACAAGCCCGACAATAAAGAACGGCCAGTTGCGACCGTGTCCCTTGATGGCGTCTTTTTCTTCGGCGGCGACAAAAGGCAGTGCTGCACAAGTGAGCCCCAAAAAGACGGAGGTTAAAAAGTAAATATTACGTTCAAAGAGTTGATTGAGCACGAGCATGGAGGCGACCATCCCTACCACCCAGCCGATGCCAAGCTTTGCCAAATAGAGCAAGGCGGCGCGGCGTTCGCGCATAGACCCACTAAAAAGGTCGTTGAGCGCACCGATAAAGCGCTCATAAAAGCCCAGAATGTAGGCCACCGTGCCGCCGGATACACCGGGTACACTGTCGGCTAGGGCCATGCAGAAGCCGTGGAAGATTTGCCAAATCATTGTTTGTGTTCTCTCGCTTTCTTTTGTTGCCAAAAATCGCACAGCGAGAGCGTCGCTGTGCGTCAGTTGTAAATCTTATAAGGATGAAAGGCCAGTGGCGTTGCCGCAGCTTGAGCAATAGCCGTCGTGAGCATGAATGAGGCCACCGCAGTGTGGGCACTTTTCTTGCATGATGATGCCGCAATGGGTGCAATATTGATGTTTATAGGATTGCCAATGGCCACATTCGCGGCACATGTCGCGGGTGAGACTGCGTACAACAAAGAAGCCTACCACAGCCAAGAGATTGCCCACAAGGCCGAGTACGAGCCAAAGGACGCCGCTCATTTCTGCACGACAAGCGCTTTGATAAAGCCAAGTCGCTACCAAGAGCCAGTAGCCTACAAAAATCAAAAGGGCAAAAAGAAAGGTCATCAATACCGCCATTTGAGCGCCAAAGGATGGCATGCTAATGGCGCCGCGTCCGATGGCATATTCAAAAATGTCACTGTCAACAAGAAACGGTTCGTAGCCGATTTTATCGACCATCAGACCAAACTCGCCCAGCTGAGGCATGAGCAAATAAGTCGCTACGCCTCCACTAATCAGCATAACACAAACGCTGAGCAAAATAAACCACTTTGACAGTTTCTTAAAATTCGTCGCTTCAATCTTTTCTTTTAATGTTTTCATGGTGATTCCTCCCTTAACTTGATGATTTTATTATAGGAGGGAGGATTAAACTCCGTTTTTAAAAACCTTAAACAGTTGTTAAACTTGCCGATTTTTTGCAAAAAAAGCACCGCCTTATCAAAGCAAGGCGGTGCAGAAGAGGGCTAGACGCCACGGAAACGGTACCCCGCGCCCCACACGGTTTGGATATAGCGTGGATTTTCGGGATCGCGTTCAATTTTTGCGCGCAATCGGTTGATATGGACGGCGACGGTGGCATTATCGCCCATGGCATCGAGCCCCCAGATGCGTTCGTAGAGGGCTTCGCGACTAAAGACGGTGTCCACGTTTAGCATAAAGAAGAGCAAAAGCTCGTACTCCTTGTTTTTGAGAAAGACCTCTTTGCCGTCAACAAAGACGCGATGGGTTTGTTCGTTGAGGCGGATGCCGCCAATTTCAATGTCGCCGGTGGGACGACGATCGCCTTGGGTGAGGCGTTGGTAACGGGACAAATGGGCCTTGACCCGTGCCACCAGCACACTTGGGGAGAAAGGTTTTTCGATATAATCGTCGGCGCCCAAGCCAAGACCGCGAATTTTGTCGATGTCCTCTTGGCGGGCGGTCACCATCAAAATGGGGATGTCGGTGTCTTCGCGGAGCTTGCGACATACGGCAAAGCCATCCATCCCCGGCAGCATCAAATCCAGCAAAATCAAATCAAAGTCACCGCTTTGGCCCAAGTGCAGGCCTGTTTCGCCGTCGCCGGCAAGGGTGACCTCATAGCCGCTTAGGCTCAAGTAATCCCGTTCAATCTCAGCGATGGCGGTGTCGTCTTCAACAATCAGAATTTTTTCCATCAGGGGCATCTCCTTTCGGTAGGGTGAGGGTAATGGCAAGGCCGTGGGGCACTGCATTTACGGCATGGATGCTGCCATTCATGCGTGTGACAGCCTTGTTTGCAATGGCGAGTCCCAGACCACTGCCTTGCTTAGGATTGTGGCGTGAAGGGTCGCTGCGATAAAACACATCAAAGAGCTTGCCTAAGGCCTCCTCAGGAACCCCCGGACCATCGTCGGTGAGGGTGAGACGAACCGCAGACGGCGTTTCCTCGGCACAGAGGTGGAGGTGTCCCACCTCGGCAGTCTTGTACTTTAAGCTGTTATCGATAATATTCATTAGGATTCGGCGCAGCATCTCCGCATCAGCGACCACTGTCGCGTCAGGGAAAGGCTCGGTGGTAATCTCAAGCCCCTTGGCGGCGTATTCCGGCACAATCACGGTGGCGAGGGCATCGAGTTCTTCGCGCAAAGAGAGGGGCTCCGGATGAAGTGGAAACTCCTCAAGGTCCATCTTGGAATAGAGAAAAATTTGGCTGACCATGTGAGCGATGTCCTCGGATTTTGCCTTGATGGTTTCAAGATAACGCTGCTGCTTTTCCGGCGTGTCGGCGACGCCGTCTAAGAGCCCTTCCACATAGGCTTGAATCGCCGTCAGCGGCGAGCGCAAATCATGGCTGATACTTGCCATCAGCTCCTTGCGGCTTTCCTCATGGCGTTGGCTCTCATCCACCGATTGTTTGAGGCGTGCCGCCATTTCATTAAATTGATCACAAATCGGTGCAAATTCGTCCTTCGTCTCGTAGTGGATGCGATAATCGAGGTTGCCGGCAGCAATTTCGCGCACCCCGTCCGCTAAAATATCCAGCGGCTCCTCAATACGACGGAAGATGAAGTGGATGAGAAAACGGTTGGTGAGAAAAATCGAGACAATGACTGCCACTGCCATCACTCCGACCACAATCATGGTTAGCTCCTCCCAATATTGCTCCTCGGCGTCGTTGGAAAAATTGTCGGTGCCAAAGACATAGCATTGGTAGGTGTGACCATTGGCGGTGATTGGTGTGCGAGCCACCACATGGTTGCCGATTTCCACCGTTCCCGCCTCTGTCAAGGTCGCTGCGGTTTGAAATAGGGTGTCGTAAGAGGCGGTCAAATCGCCATCGGCATAGACCACCTTGCCGTTTTCATCGGTGATTCGTAGCACCAAGCCTTGATGGCTGAGCGCCTTGGCAATATTTTCAAGATTGGCGGTGCCGTCACCGGCCTCAAAGGCATCTTCTAAGGAATCTGCAATCATTTCCGAGGTGTCCTCAAAGTGCTCTCGCTCCGCCATGATGGGGGAGTCGTTAAAGAGTAGGGTGAGAAACAAGGCCCCCAAGCAAACCGCGGTCATCACACAGGTAAAAAGTACCGGTAGGGCAATCATGAGTAGGTTTGAAATCGCCAAACGGCGTTTGATCATCATCAGGCGCGCCTCCTTTGCTGTGGTTTTTGGATGCTTTCATTATAGCATAGGGGCCAAGACGAATTTTAAACCATAGATAAACTATTTTGGGCAAAACAAAAACGACAGTGTGGACGGCACTGTCGTTTGTTTGTGTGTGTTCTTGCAACCACGAAAAAAGGGGAGTGAAAAAAACGTGGCTGTTCGAAAGGATGAACCGGTGAGGGGATTAAAAGGGGAGAAATCCAACCTCAACCGATGAACAAAGTATAGCACAGTGGGGCGCCGGAGTTGTTAGGAAGCTGTGACGAATCTGTGACGATGTCGTGGGGGATTGTTGAGGAAATGATGAAGACCATAAAAAAACAGCAGCGAGTGCTCGCTGCTGTTTCCTATCGGGCCATGTAAAAAAGAAGGGGAGAAATAGCATGACCTGATAGTTTGCTATCTGTGGCGCAGTTCAAGATGTTAAAAAAAGGAGAAAAACCATCTCAAACTGTACATTTATAATAGCACGTCTTAATGAAACAAATGTGGGGAAAATATGTCGATTTAGTACCAAAAATTTGGGAAAAGAGAAAAGACAGCGGGGAAATCGCTGTCTTTTCGATGAATCTTGTTTATATCGTTCAAAGCCACGAACGAAATATAGAAGGGTAAAAGTAGAAATTTGAGAATTAGACTGTGTGGAAAAGGGGAAACCCACAGTCCTTCTAGGTGAGTCCATTATAGCAAAAATATACAAAAAGAATGTCGGGAAAAAGTGGAAGAAATTTAGTAAAACAGTAACAGTAAGGAAAAAAAGCGAGCATCCGAGGGATGCTCGCGGCATGTGTTATTGTTCGCTGTCCTCAGCCAAGAGATGGGCATAACAGCTGGTAAGGTCCTTGAATTCCAAGCTGATGACCCCGTCCTTGATGAGCGGGTTGTCGGCTGCGGCATTGGCGCAACGCTCTAAGGTATCGCCATCGATTGGCACAATGGCATCGATGAGGGCCCAGAGGAAATCCTCGAGGGATTCCAGGCGGCTAAAATAGAGGCTTTGCAAAATCACATCACTCACAAGAGGGGCGCGATCCATGAGGAAGGCGACCAACGGTGGAATGATAAGCCCATAGGCTTGACCAAGGTGAATCTTTCGCACATAGGTGAGCGGAGATGCCAAGGCTTCTAAGATGTTTGCCCCGGACAGTGCCACGGCAATCCCAGCTTCATGGGCTGCCAGCATGAGCTGACTGTGCTGGTCTAAGGTGACGGCATTGTCCTCTAAATTTAACATCGGGCTTGCCAAATCACTCACGGTGCCCAAGGCGGCAATGGCCATGGCATCGCTGATTGGGTTGGCCTTTTCGGAAACAATCGCTTCGATGGCACGCCCGAGGGTTTTGATATAATTGCTGACCACCACGGTGTTATCCATGTGGAGGGTGTAGCGTGGGTCAAGAAACGTCAAGGATGGCGCGCAAAGGGGATTGCGAACCAAGGTCAGACGGTCTAAGCCGTGCTGGGCGACGTGAATTTCCGGCGTCACTTCGGTGCCGCTGCCAGGCTCTGTTGGAATACATACCACAGGCAAGGGATTTTCGATGTCGCTTGATAAAAGGGTCGCCGAAAACGCGTCTTGTGCTGCCAATAGGGCAATGGCCTTACCGGCTTCTAGGGTGGCGTCGCAGCCGACCGCAATGACAAAGTCCACCTGACTTTCACGGGCCAAGGCAGCACCTGCTTCGAGACTTGAAATGCTCGGCGCAACCTTGCGAGTGTGCAAGAAAATGGTGCGCTTGATATTGTTAAATTCCAAAGAGAAAAGGATTTCCTGCTTGGCAGGGTGATCGTCTGCCATGACGCCGTCCATGACCAGCATGGCGTGGCTGCCAAAATCCTTTAACAGTTCAGAATGGTCTGCCAAGGCGTCTTCCTGCATGATGACGCGCGTTGGAAATTCGTAATCTAAAAGCAACGGGTGTCGCCTCCTTTTTGAACGTTCCGATGTGTCTTTTATTATCCTCTATTCCACCTTTAAATGCAAGGTTTTATAAAAAGCGCGGCTTACAGACAATCGGCAAGGGTGTTGAGCGCATCGGTGAGGGTGTCGGTATCGAGATTGCTGTAGCTTAAAAGAAACTGATGGCTCGATTTTGGTCGCTCGGCGTCGTAATAGTCGGAGAGGGCTGCCAGATGGATGCCATGGGTTTCTAAAGTGGCTTGCAGAGAATGGTCGCTTTGGTGGGTGTGCAGAGCGAGGATGGCGTGCGGGCCACTGTCTTGCTCGATGATATTACAGTGACCGTTGAGACGACTCTGGGCAATGGCATCAAGCACTGTTTGGCGTCTGCGGATATAGTAGAGACGCATGCGGTTGATGTGCTTTTCAAAGTAGCCCTCGTTGATGAAACGGGCCAAGGTGAATTGTTCAAAGTTGCTCACCGTGCAGGCGTAAAAGCCCAGCTCTGCATAGAAACGATTGGCAAGGGCTGCCGGTAGCACCATGTAGCTAATGCGTATGGTGGAGGAAAGGGACTTGGCGAAGGTATTGAGGTAGACCACTTTACCGCCGGCATCCAAGCCTTGCAGGGTTGGGATGGGCTTACCCTGTAAGCGAAATTCACTGTCGTAATCGTCCTCGATGATGTAGCGGTTTGGGTCTTCGCTTGCCCAAGCCAAAAGCTCATAGCGGCGGCTGACCGGCATGGTGATGCCCGTAGGAAACTGATGGGTCGGCCCGATGTGTGCAATATCTGCCCCGACGCGGCGCAGGCCGCCGACGCTGATGCCGGCTTCGTCCATATCGGCAAAGCGACATTCCACCCCATGGGCGCGGTAGATTTGTGGCACCTTTTGGTAACCGGGATTTTCGGCGCAATAGATTTTGTCACGCCCGAAAAGCTGAATGAGCAAGCTGTAAAGGTACTCGGTGCCGGCGCCGACAATGATTTGGTCGGGATTTACCTCAATACCACGGAAGGCATGGAGATGGTTGGCAATCGCCTCTCTGAGTTCATAGACCCCACCGGCAGGAGATTTTTCCATCAAAGCCTCGCTGTTTTCGGCAATGGTTTCGCGCAACAGCTTTTTCCAAGTGGCGAAGGGAAAATGGGAAGGGTCGGTTTGGTTGTTGGAAAAGTCAACGGCATAGTAGGCTTTGTCCTTGGGTAGGACAATGTTGGTGTTTTTTTCGACGGCAGGCACCTGTGCGGTGGCATCGATTTTGGCAATGTAGTAGCCGCGTTTCGGAAGGGAATATACATAGCCCTCGCTCATCAACTGGGCGTAGGCGCTTTCCACGGTAATGGTGCTGACACCGAGATTTTTTGCCAGGGTGCGTTTAGACGGCAGCTTTTCGCCGGCCTTGAGCACCCCGTTTTTGATGTCGTTGCGGATGTATTTGTAAAGATGTTCGTACAGTGCGCCCTTTGGCACCTGTGAGAGGTCGTAAGTTAACATGGTGATCTCCTCAAGTGGACTATTGAAAGAATAAAAAAACGGCAAATGAACCATGCCAGTAGCTTCATCCTACCATAGAAAAGAAAACCCTGTCCAGAGGCGGCAGCATGGGATTGGGGGATGAGGTCCGCTTCTATCTGTGGTATGATAGTGCTAAGATTGAAAGGAGGCGGCGCATGGAGTTTTCGGAGAAGCTCCAGCTTTTGCGTAAGCAAAGAGGCTGGACACAGGAACAGCTGGCAGAGCGCATTTATGTATCACGCACGGCGGTGAGCAAATGGGAAAGCGGCAAGGGCTACCCCAGCATCGATTCTCTCAAAGCGCTGGCGCAGGTGTATGAGGTGACAATTGATGCCCTGCTTTCCGGTGAAGAGCTGATGACCGTTGCCGAGGGCGAGGTGCGGATGCGAAAAGAAACAACCTTGGCACTGCTAGATGTGGCAGCCTTGGCGTTGGTGCTGTTGCCACTGTATGGCAAGACCATTGACGGCTATATTTACAGCGCCATGCTCTGGGCGCCGCCGGATGCCGTTTTGCCGGTGCGCCTATGCTATTGGTGCGTGGCACTGGGTCTTGTCACCATCGGCCTTTTGGCACTTCATGCCCTGCATCAGGCGCAATGGGAGCGCGCCCGACGCCTGAAACAGGTGGGGCTTATAGTGAGTGTGGTGGCAGTTCCGTTTTTTATTGCCACCGGCGAGCCCTATGCCGCGACCTTGATGTTTGTGCTGCTTTTGGCAAAGGGCATTCTTTTGTATAAACACAACGACTAAGACAAAGATAGGAGCTATTTTATGACATTTGATGACATCCTCAAACAGATTACCGAAGGCTTGAGTGGCGATGCCGAGCAAGACATTGCTTATCTCAATGAACAAGCGACCGCTTATAGTGATCATGAACAGGCCCGAGAAATTGCCCGCGCCTGTGGCCGCATGATTTACGAACGCTTACCGGAAGAAGAACGCCAAAAAGCCTTTGATGCCATGATGGAGGAAGACATTCGCCCGATGGAAGCCGCCTTGAGTGAGGCGCGTGCCCTCATTGCTGCCAATGATTTGGAAAAGGCCCAGACCGTCCTCGAAGATTTGGTGGATAAGGCCGACGATGCCAAGAAGCGCGGCCTTTTCCAAGACGACGCCATGAGTGAATACTATTGCTTCAGCGAACCCTTTGAAGAAATGCTCTATATGTTTCGCAAAAAGCCGGAACGTGAAGTGCGTCGCAGCGTGATTCCTTTTGCGGATATTTACAGCCTGTACGGGCAGCTGTTGATGGCGCGCGGGGATGATCGCGCCGCCAACTACGTGCTCAAAGAAGCCGTGCGCTGGAATCCGGCAAATGCTGCCATTTCCTTTGATTATGCAGCATCCTTTAAAAAACTCGGGGACATGGAAAAATTTATGGAAATCACCCGTGGCATTTTCTCCTATGCGTTCCGTCCGGCAGATTTGGCACGTTGCTATCGCAATGTGGGGGATTATTTCATCCACCACGAACAATGGGCAGAGGCCAAGGGATGCATTCTTTTTGGGATGCAATTTGATGAAGACGCCCCAGACGCCAAGAAGGCACTTGCCTATATCGACGAAAAGACCAACGGCGAAGCTGTGGCACCGGCCATTGAAATCATGGAAGCCCTTGCTGCCATCCACGATTTCCCACTGAGCGCCGATGAAAACATCGTGCAGCTTTCCTATATGTACGGCCAAGGCTTTTTGAATCAAAATAACACCGACGCCGCGCGTTACTTCCTAGGCATTGCCTACGGACTGACCGAAGCGGAAGAGCTCAAATTGATTCTCGATAAAATCTGATAGAATGCCAGAAAACCGCATCACTAAGGCGTTGACACCAAGCGTGTCGGCGCCTTTTTTGTGATGTGACGGCAGGATTCTTGAGGAAAGCCCCCCTCCTCGTGATAATGAAGGCGTCCTTTGGGACAGCAATCACGAAAGCGAGGATGAATGATGAAAAAAACAATGACACACACTTTTTACGGACAGACGGCGGCAGTGCTCCTTGCGCTCTTTGGTGCTCTTATGGTGATGCTTTTGAGCGTGGATGTGGCACCCATCGGTGCAGCAGGCAGTGCGGTGGGGCTTTCTACCTTTAACGGTGCCGTGTTTGCCACTGTGACACCACAGCCTTTTTGGGACAGCGTAAGCGATGAGCTTTTGGCTGTGGCGCTTTTGATGGCGTTGGGCTGGGCACTGTGTGGGGCAGTATTCCTTTTCAAGGGGCGCAGCCTGCGTGCCGTGCCACCGCAGATTATGGGGCTGGGGGTGCTTTATGTGTTGACGGTGCTGCTCAATGTGTTGTTTGAAGGGCTTTTTATCAACGGGCGTCCGGTTTTGGTAGAGGGTGTCTTAGAACCGGGGTTTCCCTCCAGCCATGTTTTGGCGGTGGGGGTGATTATTGGCAGCACGTTGTTGCTGTTAAAGGGCAGGGTGCAGCCTTGGCTGTGGCGTGCCTTGGCACTTGGGGCAGGATTGGTGCTGACCTTGACGGTCTGCGGTCGTCTCTTTTCGGGGATGCACTGGGCCAGTGATCTTTTGGGTGCCTTGCTTTTGGCAGGCGCGTTGGTAGCGCTTTATGGCCACTGGCTGGCATGCCGCTAAATAGATGAAAATAAAAAAGCTTGCCCTAAACAGAGCAAGCTTTTTTATGCATGATGGTCAGTGTATCAGCCATAAAGAAAAGACCCGCGCCACAGCAGGTCTGTCCAATGGGATGGGAATTCTTAGTTTTTGCAAACTTGGTTGCCGACAGTGCAAGAGGTCTTGCAAGCTGATTGGCAAGAGGTTTGGCATTCGCCGCAACCGCCAGTCTTCAAAGTTTTTTGAAGCTTTTGTGCGCTGATGGTTTTAATGTGTTTGGACATTTTCCATACCCCTTTCAAGATTATTTTACCGTTTTATTATAACATGGCTTGTTCGGGGTGACAAGAGGATGGGCAAATTGTCATTTTTTATTTTATCTGTTTGTGGCAGATTGAGCCCTATGGTAAAATGGGGCATATATGTAAAGGAGGGGAGCTTGTCATGGCATTTTTTAAGAATCTGTTGCATCCGTTGCGTGCACAGGATACGACCCATTTGTGTGATGGAGAAATTCGCTTGTTGTTGCGTCAGTATCAGTGGGGGTCGGCGTATGTGGGTGGGCTTCCCAGCTATTTCTTTAGTATTGTGGATGCGCAAGAAATGCGCTTAGAGCTCGGTCGCTGTGATCTGCGCGTGGGCTGGCACGAGGAACTTTTGTATGCGGGCCACATCGGTTATCGCGTGCATACGCCGTACCGTGGCCACCATTATGCCGCCAAGGCGTCGCGATTGCTTTTGCATTTCGCCGGTGAATTGGGCTTGGAGGAATGCATCATTACCTGCGACCCGGACAATGTGCCGAGCCGCCGCACCCTAGAAGGCTTGGGCGGAGAGCTTCGCGCCACCGTGGAAGTGCCGCGCGCGTCGGCCTGCTACGCCGCCGGTGACCGCGCCAAGTGCCAATTTTACTACCAGACGGCGGATTTTTTCCGCCAAGAATGGCACAATCCGGCTGTAACCAAAACTGTAAAAGCTGACGGCGAATTTTTGGAAAAGAGCCGTTGACGCTTATTTTTTATTCTTTTACAATAATAGATGCTCACCACGGGCAGGGGCAAAGCCCGGCAATTATTGATTTTGTACGACCTCTTTCATAGAGGTCTTTTCTTGTCTTTGCCCCCAAAAAATAGCAGTTTTACGACAATAAGAGAAAGGAAGGGATTCAATGCTCAAAACGATTCTCTCAAGTGTGAGAGAGTACAAAAAAACCACGTTTTTGACCATCTTCTACGGCGGCATTGAGGCGCTCTTTGAAATCGTCATTCCGATTTGGATGGCATCCTTGATTGACAAGGGCATCGAAGCAGGCAATATGAAGCAGGTGTGGTTCTACATCGCCCTCTTGGCTGTCTTTGCCGGCATGCAAGTGCTTACCGGGGTGGCTGCTTCCTACAAAGGGGCGGCGGCCTCTGCTGGGTTTGCCACCAATTTGCGCCACGACATGTTCAAAAATGTGCAGACGTATTCTTTTGCCAACATCGACAAATTTTCGACAGCATCCATTGTGACGCGCCTGACCACCGACGTTACCAATATTCGCAATTCCTACAACATGGTCATTCGTATGGCGGTGCGTGCACCAATGATGATGATTTTCGCCATCATTGCCGCCTTTAGCATCGACCGCGAAATTTCCATGATGTTTTTGGCGATTACACCGTTTTTGGCAGCGGGCTTGGGGATCATCATCTACTTTGCCTACCCCATCTTTAATGAAGTCTTTGCCAACTACGACAAGCTCAACAACGTCGTACAGGAAGACGTGCGCGGCATCCGTGTGGTCAAATCCTTCAACCAAGAAGCCCACGAGATGCACAAGTTTAATGTGATCAGTGCCATCATTCGTAAGCTCTATGTGAAGGTTGAATGTATTGTTGCCCTAAACGGGCCAATCATGCAAACCAGCATGTATGCGGCAATGATGCTCATCAGCTGGTTTGGGGCCAAGGCCATCGTCGCCAGTGGCAACAATGCGGCGATGGGGCTTACCACCGGTGCCCTCACGGCCCTCTTTACCTACGCCATGCAAATTCTCATGAGCATGATGATGCTCTCTATGGTCTTTGTCATGATTCTCATTGCCAGCGCGTCTGCCCGCCGTATTGCGGAAATTCTTGACGAAACCTCCACCATTCACAACCCTGACCATCCGGTCACCGATGTGCGTGACGGCGAAGTGCGCTTTGAGCATGTAGACTTCCAATACAAGGATGAAGACAGTGCCGGCAAGGTCTTGAATGACATCAACCTTGTTTTCCCAACAGGCAGCACCGTGGGAATTTTGGGGGCGACCGGCTCTGCCAAGAGTAGCCTCGTGCAGCTCATTCCGCGCCTCTACGACGTCACCGGCGGTGCCGTCAAGGTGGGCGGTGTGGACGTGCGTGACTACGACCTCGATGCATTGCGCGGTGCCGTGGCGATGGTCTTGCAGAAAAACGAGCTCTTTAGCGGTACCATTGCAGACAACCTTCGCTGGGGCAACGAAAACGCCACTGATGAAGAAATCAAGCATGTCTGCCATCTCGCTTGTGCCGATGAATTCATCGACCAAATGCCCGATGGCTACAATACCCACATTGACCAAGGCGGCAGTAACGTCAGCGGTGGGCAAAAGCAACGCCTTTGCATTGCTCGCGCGCTTCTCAAAAAGCCGAAGATTCTCATCCTGGATGACTCTACCAGTGCCGTCGATACCCGCACCGATGCAATGATTCAAGCAGGCCTCAAGGAATACATTCCAACGACCACTAAGATTATCATTGCCCAACGTGTGAGCTCCTTGGCCCACGCCGACATTATCGTCGTCTTAGATGACGGGCATGTGGTGGCCACCGGCGACCACGCACACCTCTTAGAGGAATGCGATATTTACCGCGATGTATATGAATCTCAACAGAAGGGAGGCTTAGAAGAATGAGTGGACATGGACACGGACACATGGGCGGCACAAAAAGTCTTGATACGAAAACCCTAAAACGTCTTTTAAACTACTTCGGCGCCTACAAACCCCTGCTTTGGGTGGTTGTGGTCTTGGTGCTTGTCAGCGCCATCGCCAGCGCCGCTTCCTCTCTCTTCTTGCGCACCCTGATTGACGACTATATCACGCCGATGATTGGCGTGGCCAATCCGGATTTCATGGGGCTTTTGGGGGCCATCGGCAGAATGTGCCTGCTCCTCGGGGCAGGGGTGCTTTCTACCCTTGCTTACAGCTGGATCATGGCGGTCATCGCCCAACGCACCATGGAACGCATGCGTAATGAAATGTTTGAAAAAATGCAAGGCCTGCCGATTCGCTACTTCGACAGCCACGAATACGGCGACATCATGAGCCTTTACACCAACGACGTAGACACCCTGCGTCAAATGATGATGCAAACCTTCACGGCGGCGGTAAGCTCCTTCTTTACCATCATCACCGTGTTCTTCTCCATGCTCTCCTTGAGCGTGTGGCTCACACTGTTGATGGTCGTGAGTGTTTTCTTTATCGCCAAAGTGGCAGCCATGATAGCCATGAAGAGTGGCCCATACTTTATGCAACAGCAACAAACCCTCGCCGCCTTAGACGGCTATGTGGAAGAAATCATCAACGGCCTCAAGGTTGTGAAGGTCTTTAGCTACGAAGGCAAGGCCATGGCCAACATGAGTGAAAAGAACGTGGCTTGGCGCGAAGCCTCTCGCTTGGCAAACGGCCACGCCACCGCCATGATGCCAATCATGAACGGCTTGGGCTATATGCAATTTATCATTGTTGCCCTCATTGGCGCCGCCCTTGCCACCTCTGCGGCACCAAACCTTTCCCTTACCGGCATCAACGTCATGACCGTTGGGATGATTGCCAGCTTCCTCACCTTGGCACGTAACTTTAGCATGCCAATCACCCAGCTCTCCAGCCAAGTCAATTCGATTATTACTGCCCTTGCCGGGGCAGCACGTGTCTTTGCACTGTTGGACGAACCGGCGGAAGTGGACGAAGGCAACGTCGTTCTTGTGCATGCCCGCGAAGGCGCAGGCGGCAAGCTCGAAGAAAGCGACACTCGCACCGGTCTTTGGGCATGGAAGCGCGTGAACGAAAAAGGCGTCGCCGAATACCGCCCAATGCTCGGGGATGTGGTCATGGAACATGTGAACTTTGGCTATAAGCCAAATAAGCAAATTCTCCACGACATCAACCTCTACGCCAAGCCGGGGCAAAAAGTGGCCTTTGTCGGTGCCACCGGTGCCGGCAAAACCACCATCACCAACCTCATCAACCGCTTCTATGACATTAGCGACGGCACCATCCTCTACGACGGCATCGACATCACCCATATCAAAAAGGATGATTTGCGCCGTTCCATGGGCATCGTGCTCCAAGACGTCAACCTCTTTACCGACACCGTCATGGAAAACATCCGCTACGGCAACCCGCAAGCGACGGATGAAGAGTGCATCCAAGCCGCCAAGCTCGCCAATGCCCACGGCTTTATCAAAATGCTGCCGGACGGCTACAACACCGTCCTCAGTGGCGACGGCGCAGGCCTCTCTCAAGGCCAACGCCAGCTCCTCTCCATCGCCCGTGCGGCGGTTAGCGACCCACCGGTGATGATCCTCGACGAAGCCACCTCCTCCATCGACACCCGCACCGAAGCCATCGTGCAGGATGGGATGGACAAGCTCATGAAGGGACGCACCGTCTTTGTCATCGCCCACAGACTCTCCACCATCCAAAACGCCGACGTCGTCATGGTCATGGACCACGGTCGCATCATCGAACGTGGCAACCACGACCAACTCATGGCTGAACACGGCACCTACTACCAACTCTACACCGGCGCCTTCGAACTCGACTAAGGCACGGCGATATACGAAAAGCACCATTCCTCCACGGCACTTGCTGTGAGAGAATGGTGCTTTTTTGTTAGGCGTGTGACTTTCGCCCCATTACAGCGGCATATCATGCTACAATAGAACCAATATGATTCCACCTCCAAGGAGTGACGACGATGACCGCAGAAAAACGTGCTGCCATTCGTGCATTTGTCAAAAAATGGCAAGGCAAGGGCGACGAAAAGCAAGAAACCCATCGCTTTTGGATGGCGCTTTTGCAAGATGTCTATGATATTGCAGACCCTTCACAATACATTCAATTTGAAAAAAAGGTACAGCTTGGCCACCAAAGCTATATTGACGGCTATATTTCTTCTACCAAGGTGCTCATTGAGCAAAAGGGCAGGGACATTGACCTGTCGAAGGGTCAAAAGCAATCCGATGGGAGCATTCTTTCCCCGTTCCAACAGGCACGCCGCTATGCCGGCTATCTGCCTTATGACGAACATCCGCGCTGGATTATTGTGTGCAATTTCAAAGAATTTCATATCCACGACATGAAGCGCCCAAACGATGAGCCGGAAATCCTACTTTTGGAAAACCTCGAAAAGGAATACCACCGCATGCAATTCTTGGTAGACTCGGAAAACGAGCAAATCAAGCGCGAAATGGAAATTTCCTTGCAAGCCGGGAACATCGTGGGTCATCTCTACGATGCTCTTTACAAGCAATACAACGATCCGGACAGCCCGGAAGCTCAGCAAAGCCTCAACGCCCTCTGCGTGCGCTTGGTCTTTTGCTTATATGCCGAGGATGCAGGCATCTTTGGCGAACACAACATGTTTCACAACTACCTCAGCAACTACGCCGTCAAAGATGTACGCCGCGCCTTAATCGACCTCTTTAAGGTATTAAATACCAAGCCCGAAGACCGCGACCCTTACATGGAACCGGAGCTCCTCGCCTTCCCGTATGTCAATGGCGGCCTCTTTGCCAACGACAACCTTGTGATTCCGCGCTTGGATGAACACATCGTGGACCTCATTCTGCACAAAGCCAGCGAAGACTTTGACTGGTCCGCCATCAGTCCAACCATCTTTGGTGCCGTCTTTGAAAGCACCTTAAACCCCGACACCCGTCGTAAGGGTGGCATGCACTACACCAGCATCGAAAACATCCACAAGGTCATTGACCCGCTCTTTTTGGATGACTTGCGCGAAGAACTCAAAGAAATTCAAGACATCACTGTTACAAAAACACGCAAAGACAAACTCCGCGCCTTCCAAGACAAGCTTGCACACCTCACCTTCCTCGACCCGGCCTGTGGCAGTGGGAACTTCCTCACCGAAACCTATCTCAGCCTGCGCCGCATGGAAAACGACGTACTCCGTTCCCTCACCGACCAAATGAGCCTGTTCGGCGACAGCAAAAACCCGATTAAGGTGTCCATCGGTCAATTCTACGGCATCGAAATCAACGACTTTGCCGTCACCGTTGCCAAAACCGCCCTTTGGATTGCCGAAAGCCAAATGATGAAAGAAACCACCGACATCATCCACCACGAAATCGACTTTCTCCCACTCAAATCCTACGCCAACATCACCGCCGGCAACGCCCTGCGCATGGACTGGGAAGACGTCGTACCAAAGGCCAAACTCAACTACATCATGGGGAATCCTCCGTTTATCGGCTATTCTCTTCAAAGCAAGGAGCAAAAAGAAGATATTCGCGCCATCTATGTAGACGAAAAGGGGAAGCCTTACAAAACCGCCGGTAAAATTGACTATGTTTCCGGCTGGTATTTCAAAGCGGCACAAATGATGGAAAAGAACACCATTCACACCGCCTTTGTATCAACCAATTCTATTACACAAGGCGAACAGGTTGCCGGTGTATGGAAGCCACTGTATGAACGCTTTAATGTTCATATTGATTTTGCGCATCGTACCTTTATTTGGAACAGTGAAGCAAACGACAAGGCGCACGTTCATTGTGTGATTGTTGGGTACAGCACAGCAGCAAGCACTAAACCTAAAAAACTATTTTCTGATGATAGCTTTCATATTGTAGAGAACATCAATGCCTATCTTACAGATGCACCGGACATTTTTATTGAAAGTCGGAAGAAACCGCTGTGCAATGCTCTGGTAATGACTACTGGGAATCGCCCGGCTGATGGCGGACACCTTATTATTGAAGCAAATGACTATGATGATTTTATAGCTCGTGAACCGCAAGCAAAAAAATATATAAAGCAACTTACTGGTGCCACTGAATTTATCAATAATAAAGAGAGATGGTGTTTGTGGCTTGTAGATGCCAATATTTCTGAGCTTCGTAAAATGCCTTTGGTTTTAGAGCGCATTGAAGCATGTAAACAAGATCGACTGAATAGTCCTGATAAGGGGCGTCAAAAATTAGCTGATACACCAATGATTTTTAGAGAAACAATAAATCCATCATCGTATATTATTGTACCTCGTGTATCTTCAGAAAGAAGACGATATATTCCTCTTGGGTTTTTAGATGATACTATTATCCCTACAGATTCTGCTACTATAATTGAAAATGCAAGTAACTATGAATTTGGTATTCTTACTTCAAATATTCACATGGCTTGGATGCGTGCTGTAGCTGGGCGATTGAAAAGCGACTATCGCTACTCCAAAGACATCGTTTACAACAATTTCCCATGGCCTAATCCAACAGAAGCGCAAAAGGCCAAAATCGAGGAGACCGCCCAAGGCATTTTGGATGCCCGTGCGCAACATGCTCATGCAAGTCTTGCCGATCTCTATGATGATACCTTTATGCCATCAGACTTACGTAAAGCACATCAAGAAAATGATAAAGCCGTGGCAGCCGCCTACGGCCTCAATAAAAACTCCCCTGAGTTCAAAAGCGAATCCGCCTGCGTCGCCATGCTCATGCGCATGTATCAAGCCCTCACCGAAAAAGAAACCAAATAACCCACCACACAACAAAGCCCTGTGCTTCCACTCATAGGAAGCACAGGGCTTTGTTTGCTTTTTTTTAAAATCGTGCATGAAAAAATAAAGTTTGAATTTGTTTACAGGCGGATTTTAAGGGCGCTTAGAAATTGAAATGTTTTTATAGATTGAAAATTAACGTGCATGATTTTATAAATCATGCACGTTAATATGTTGACAAGATGCTGCATCCGTATATAATAATTGTAGAAGGAGTGGTTTTATGCTAGCGTTCATATCCGACCGGACGAATGATTATGATGCCGGAAAAATTCTCAATGAGCTTGCGATTGCGGCAAAGAATCTCGGTGTTTTAGAATCAAAAATAGCATCGTATCAATTTGATGCTATTTTAATTCCGATGTTGTTAAAAAAAGAAGCGGTGTCATCGATGTATATTGAAGGCACAGAAACCACTGTTCCTGATGTTCTGAAAAATGAAATAGATATTGATGCGACTGCGGATAAGATTCTGTTGGAGGTTAGAAATCATACAAAAACACTCATTATGGGCGCTGAGCATCTTAGAACCGGTAAATTTACGCACTCATTTATAAAAAAATTACATGAATGTATGATGACCGGTATTATTAAGCCGGAGCTAGAAGATACAGTCGGGAAATACAAGTCTCAAGATAATAAGATTACAAACTCTGCAGGAACAGTTGTATATACGCCTCCATCAGCGGCAGAGACAAAAAAATACATGGATGAATTGATTACGTTCATGAATAACGGTAATGACAATATTCACCCATTGATTAAAGCGGCAATGATTCATTCTCAATTTGAGTCCATTCACCCATTTTCAGATGGGAACGGAAGAATAGGTCGTGTGTTAATTAGCTTATATTTGTATAAATCTGGTGTGATAAACTTTCCGTTCTTTTATATAAGCGAAGCGATTAACATGGATAAAGGCGTATATTACAAAATGTTGACTGATTCTAGAAACAATACACTCACTGAGTGGATAAGATATTTTCTTACCAAAGTGAGTGTACAAACAACTCAACATATTGGCTATATTGATGCGCTCAACGCTTTGTATCTAAAAACTAAAGCAACAATTAAACAAAGTATTAAAAGTCCTAAGTATGATGAGATTATAGAATGCTTGTTTACGCATCCTGTGTTAAATGCAAGCTTGCTTGAAGATCAACTTACTGTTTCTCGTGGGCAGGCCCTGAGATATTTAAATGTTCTAGAGGAAAAACATATTTTGTTAAGTGATGATCGTAAAAGAGGAAAAACGTTCTTTTTTACGGAATTGATAGACTTAGCAAGAAGAGCGTAACTTTATTGAAATTAGGCGCTTATTACGAAAGGCGGTGATGCGTATTGAAAGTGACATATAAAAGAAAAAGCACTCCGTAAGTTGCGGCAACAACTAACGAAATGCTTTTCTGTATCGGATATGCTATGATAACCGACAAAAAACCATTTTTATCATAGCATATCCTTTGGGTAGGTGCAATTCATAAATCGTTGAAAATGAATTGCTTAACAGCTTATTCCTCCAAATGGAGGCGAAAGGATGAATAAATGATAAAAAATTTATTTTATGATGGTTTCAATTCAAAGTTGATTGAAACCGCTTATTTTGAGGGGGTTCTTGAGATTCCTATATTAGAAGCACCTCAAGAAATTATTATACCTACTGTTGCAGTGCCTTTTTCAAAAAGCAAGGCAATTACTATTCCGTCAGAAGAAATGCTTGTGTTTTATGAGCATGATTTTAAATTTAGAGAGTTTGTTAGTGTACCACAGAATTACATTGATGAATTAAAGCATATTCAAATAATCTCTACACCGGATTGCTCTCTTTATAGAGATATGCCCCTTTGGGAGCAAATTGCGAATATAGGTGTGAGTCGATCTGTAGGATATTATTTGCAGAAACAAGGAAAGTATGTCATTCCTAATGTCCGTTGGGGTGATAAGCGGACATATACTAAAGCCCAGTTTGATACAATACCTGCTTTTTCTGGCATACCGAAAAATAGTATTGTTACTATAGGTACTTATGGTTGCAGTAAGAGTAGAGAAGATAAATATTTTCTTGAAGCGGGTCTCGAAGCGATGCTAACAGAGCTAACGCCACAAGATGTTATTGTATACGGTTCGTATAACCCGAAAATTTTTGGGAAATATGAGCGTTACACACGCTTCCACCATTTGCCGGATTGGACTACTTATGTTCATATGAAAAAGAAGGTGAGCTGATTGGGTACAAGTAAAAGTGGACGATATCTTAATACAAAAGGCTCGGGGCGTAGTGTTAGCGATTTTGCCCTCGTTCATTCAAGCGAAGGTGCTTTTACTCGCAGCCAAATCCGTGTCAATGGAAAAATGGTCATTAAGCTGCGACTTAATAACGGCGGACATGGCCAAAAAGGTATGGAATTACTTGATAAATACGGAATTAAATATAATATCGTTAAAACCTATCCTAACGGTGTTCGCATCGGGAATATTCCGAATCACAAAGAGCGTAGCAAAAAGAAAGGTATTGGGCAATCGTGGTCGGAAAAAGATATTCGCCGCGCCGGTGAACACGTTGCAGGCCTTAAAGGTAATCGCTGTATATCCGATGGAAAAACAATATACGGAGTCTATAAGGGTGTGCGTATCGGTGTAAAACGAACAAACGGAAAAATTGCTACTGTTTTTCCTGACTCCGACCAAAGCTCAGTAATAAGGAGAAAGCGTAAATGATGAAGTTTGACACACTAAAAGAAGCAGCACACTTTCGTGTAGTTGAAAACGAGGACAATTATTGGATAGAAGATTATTGGAAGGTTACCATTGAATTGTTTACAAAGGATGTTGCCACTACAATCAAGTTCTTAAAAAACGATTGTGACGATGAGGAACTGTATTTCCTTTCTGAAATTTTCGAGGAAATTGTTGAACAAACACAAAGCAAAGAAATCATCTCAGTGCTTCGTTCTCGACTTTCTAAAGTAAAACCCGAAAATTATAATCAGGAAAATTTTAAGTCGGAACTTATGAGAAAATGGGTTGACTATAATGAGTATATTAGAAGCGTACAAGAAGAAATCAACTACGCTGAGGGGCGAATTCATGATAGTGTACAAGAGTAAATGCAAATAAAGTATATGGGAAGCTAAAGAAATAACTACACCTATTACAAAGATGAACCTGAAAATGTCTGTATATAAATTTGCATATAAGGAATATCTGCTTGAATGATTTGTTGCGAGCGCTCGGAGTTGACAGGAATGGATGGCTTAGCTTTACAAGAGATTATTATCAATGTGAAGATGGGGGCAGAGAGTGATGATTCAGAAACAGTTATAGCGGACATAAGCTACAACTACACTGGCATACACTCGACCAATTTGCTTTATAATATGAACGAGAGAGCTATATCATCCGTTTAACCGCTTCTTGTTAAGTAGACTGATGAAAAATAAAATTAGTTTTCCGCCAGGATCTCAGAAATGAGGTCCTGGTTTTCTTTATAGTGTAGCTTCAAAAAACAACAAAGCCCTGTGCTTCCACTCGTAGGAAGCGCAGGGCTTTGTTTATGAATGATAGGGCGGGCGTACATTGGCGGAGGCGATACTTGGTGCCGATGATCATGACGATGTTCTTTTGCGGCATTTGCCGTGAGGGAATGGTGCTTGTTGTTTAAATATGAAAAGCTTCTCGGATTTCTTTGACGAAGGTTTTTTCGATGGGGGTGAGGGCGTCGGGGTTTGAGAGGAGGAGGCAGTGGTGGATGGTGAGGCCTTCAAAATCCGCCAAATTTCCGCTAAAAATTCTTGACGGCGTAAGCGTGGAGTGGTAAGATGTAAAAGATGCAAAAAGCAGAAACCTCTGGTTTCTCACCCTCCGCCGCTTAGGTTGTTGGTCGCAGAACATAAGTCATACCGGTGCGCTGTCACCAATGAATTTGTCTGTCAACGGGTGGAGGTTACCCGTTTTTTTATTGCAAATTTTTTGATGGGGGTGACACTCATAAGTAAGGAACTTCGTGTAAATGAGGCAATTCGTTGCCGTGAAATCCGCGTGATTGACGACGCAGGACAACAAATTGGTGTTATGAATCCTCGCGATGCGATTAAGTTGGCTGAAGAAAAAGGCTTGGACCTCGTAGAGGTATCTCCAAGTGCAAAGCCACCTGTATGCCGCATTATGGATTATGGCAAGTACAGATACGAACAAAACAAGAAAGAACGCGAAACCCGTAAGAATCAAAAGGTTATTTCGATTAAAGAAGTAAAGCTCAGACCAAATATCGAAGACCATGATTTTTATACCAAGGTGCGCAATGCCGCTAAGTTCTTGGCTGACGGCAATAAGGTAAAGGTTACCATTATGTTCCGTGGCCGTGAAATCACCCGTCCAGATGCGGGTAAAGAACTTTGCGAACGTGTGGCGAGAGAAGTTGCAGACGTTGCCAAGGTTGAAAAGGATGCGAAAGTCGAAGGTCGTAACATGACCATGATGCTCGTGCCTTTGCGCGAAAAAGATAAAGAAAAAAAGTAAGAGTTGTGAGAGGAGATAACTTCAATGCCTAAGATGAAAACCCACAGAGGCGCTGCAAAGCGTTTTTCAAAGACCGGTTCCGGTAAGATTAAAAGAAACCACGGCTACACCAGCCACATTCTCGAAAAGAAATCCCCTAAGCGTAAACGTAACTTGCGCAAGAGCGCAATCATGGCTAAGGGCGATGCAAAGCGTATCGAAAAGCTTATCTAAGGAAATCGGAGGTCAATAAACAATGGCAAGAATTAAGCGCGGTGTTAACACCCATAAGAGACATAAAAGAGTATTAAAGCAAGCTAAAGGTTATTTTGGCAACCGTTCCAACGTTTACCGTGTTGCTCACCAAGCTGTGATGAAATCCGGCCAATATGCTTACGAACACAGAAGATTGCGCAAGCGTGACTTCCGCAAACTCTGGATCGCTCGTATCAATGCAGGCGCTCGTCAAAACGGCTTGAGCTACAGCACCTTGATCCACGGCTTGAAGGTTGCTGGTATCGACATCAACAGAAAGATGCTTTCTGAACTCGCTACCAACGATGCAGCTGCATTTGTAGCTCTTTGCGAAGTTGCAAAGGAAAACAACTAATTTTGTTTAACAAAGGTCTTCCATAGGAAGGCCTTTTTTGTTATATAAAAGGAAAGGAGGCATGTCATGGGTGTAAAGGAAGAGGTGCTTCGCACCTTACAAGAAAACGAAGAAACGTATATCTCGGGGCAAGGCCTTGCGGATCGTTTAAATGTGAGTCGTCATGCGGTGTGGAAGGCGATTGATAAATTAAGAAGTGAGGGCTTTGATATTGAGGCGCGAACCAATCGCGGTTATCGACTGATTGGGGCCTGTGATGTGCTAAGTGCCGAGGCAGTGGCAGCCTGCTTGGACAAAAGCGCCGGCTTTGCCTTGGAATACAGCGAGGAGATTGATTCCACCAACAATCGTGCCCGCGCCTTAGCAGAGGCCGGCTGTGACGAATGGACGGTGGTCCTTGCGGAAAGCCAAACTGCAGGCCGTGGACGCTTGGGCAAACAATTTTATTCGCCAAAGGGCGGTGGCATTTATATGAGTGTGGTGGTGCGTCCGAATTGCGAGGTGCAATATGCCAACATGCTCACCTTAGCGGCAGCGGCAGCGGTGGTAGAAGCCGTTGAAGCGGTTTGTGGCATCACGGCGCAAATCAAATGGGTCAATGATATTTTTGTAGGTACCAAAAAGGTCTGCGGGATTCTCACCGAAGCCTCGGTGGGCCTTGAGGAGCAACGCCTGCGCTACGCGGTGGTGGGCATCGGCATCAATGTGGCACCGCCGCCGGGCGGTTTTCCTGAGGCGTTGCAAGACATTGCCACCAGTATCTTTGACACCCCACGTGTGGAATCGGTGCGCGCTCCATTGGTGGCAGAGATTTTGCGCCGTTTCCGTGGCTATGCCGAGCAGCTGACGGACCGTCTGTTTATGGCATGCTACCGTGCACATTTGATGGTGCTCGGACGTCGCGTTTATTTGGTGCGCGGCAATGACCGTGAAGAAGTGTTGGTCGTCGGCTTAACCGATGATGGGGCGCTTATTGTAGAAAATGACGAGGGTCGTCGCCGAGAAATCAATTCCGGTGAAGTGAGCGTGCGTTTTTAGCAAAGGAGAAGAGAACATGAACGAGAATACCGAGCGTGTAAAGGCATATTTGGCGCCCTTTGGCTATGCCAACGGTGTGACAGAATTTGCAGAAGGGACGACCGCCACCGTGCCATTGGCGGCAGCAACCATTGGTTGCGCGGAAGCTCAAATTGCCAAAAGCATGGGCTTTAAGAACGCCGAAGGGGAGGCCCTCATCGTGGTCACTGCCGGTGACGGCAAGGTCAACAGTGGCAAATTTAAGCATGTGTTCGGTCATAAAGCCACCATGCTTAAAGGTGAAGAGGTACCGGCATTGACCGGGCATCCGATTGGTGGGGTGTGTCCGTTTGCACTACCGGAAGGGGTGCCGGTGTATTTAGACATATCGATGCAGCGCTTTGATTGCGTGTACCCTGCTTGTGGCAGCCCCGAAAGTATGGTGCGCCTGACACCGGATGAGCTTTTTCGCGTCAGTGGCGCCAAGGAATGGGTTGATGTATGCAAGGGCTGGAGAGAGGAAGAAAAGGAATGAAAACAGGACTTGTTATTGCCGCAAGTGGGCTCAGTGGGGCTTTTAACTGCGGGGTGTTGGAGCAATGGACAGAAAACGGCGTACGCTTTCCCTTTATTGTAGGGACCGGCTTTGGGGCGTTGATGGGGGCCTATGTGCATGCCGGCCAAAGCGATGCATTGGGAAATCTCTATCGCCAATTTCTTAAAAATTACGGGGACGACTTGGATTTATTCGGCAATTTCAAGGGAGAAACGCGTGCCGTGAGCGGCAAGGATCTCTTTGAAATTGCCGATGAAGTCGACATGGATGCCTTTCGCATGGCAAACGGCCGCGTAAGCGCTGCCACCACCCGTGCCGACAACGGCGATGGGGTGTTTTGGCCTCTCGAACGCGCCGCAAGCTGGAAGCAATTGGCGCCGTATTTGCGTGCGGCCATGACCTTTCCGGGAACGGATGAACCGGTGGCATTGGTAGAGCGTGCTTATTTTGACGGGCGCATTGCCGAACCCTTGCCAATCACCATGGCGTTGGAAAACGGCTGTGACCGCTTGGTGGTGGTCCTCAACAAGCGCGTTTCCGAACCGATGAAGCGCCATTTGCTCAGTCCAAGCCAAGCCCTGTTTTTTAAGGATATGCCGAAACTTCGCAATGTGTATTGGCTGAGCCACTTACATTACAACGATGAAATGGCCCTGCTGCATGAGCTGCAACGTCAAGGCCGTGCCGTCATTGTGGCGCCGGAGCTTGACAGTGCGCACCGCAGCCGTTACGGTGTGAGCATGTCCGCTTGCAGTGAATATTATCAAGAAGGGCTGCGTCTGGGTGAAAACGCCCTTTCTCGTGTACAATCCTTTTTAGAGGGGGGCTACTAATGGCAAAGGAAAAGGAAAAAAAGACCAACGCCATGCGCATCGTCGAGCGTGCAAAGGTGCCGTACAATACCTATCACTATGCGTGGAGTGAGGACAAGCTCGATGCTGAGCACGTGGCCGATGAAATCGAAAAGCCAAAGGACCAAGTGTTTAAAACCTTGGTGGCGGTTGGCGACAAAACCGGTCCCCTTGTGGGTGTGATTCCTTCCGACCACGAGTTGGACCTCAAAAAAATTGCCCGCGCCAGTGGCAACAAGCGTGTGGAAATGCTCCATCTCAAGGATTTGGAAAAAACCACCGGCTACATTCGCGGTGGCTGTTCTCCCATTGGCATGAAAAAAGCATTTCCAACCTATGTGGGGGATCAAATCAACAACATCGATGAAATCATCGTTTCTGCCGGCAAGCGCGGCAATCAAATCGGCTTAGCAGTGGCAGACTTTTTGAGTGTGACCGGGGCCGTAGTGAGCGACCTAACGAAGGACTGAAGGCGAGGAGAATAAGTATGAATATCATCGTTACCGGTGGGACCCGTGGCATCGGCGAAGCCGTAGTGCGCCGTCTTGCCAAGGATGGCCATGCCGTTATGTTTTTATACAAAGAACAAATCGAAAAGGCCCATAGCATGACCCGCGTGCTGCAAGCGGAAGGCTGCGAGGTTCATGGGATTCAATGTGACGTGCGTGACAGTGCCCGCGTGCAAAAAATTGTGGACTACATCCGCGACTTTTGGGGCCATATAGACGTGCTCATTAACTGTGCCGGCATCAGCTGGAACGGGCTTTTGCAGGATATGCTCGACCAAGAATGGCAAGAGCTCTTTGACACCAATGTCAACGGCACCTTCTATTGCACCCGTGCTGTGTTGCCGGATATGATTGCACGCCATCACGGCGTCATCTTAAACATCAGCTCCATCTGGGGCAGCCATCCGGGGGCCTGTGAGGTCGCTTACAGTGCCACCAAGGGTGCTGTTGAAGCCTTTACCCGCTCCTTGGCAGAGGAAGTGGCTTACAGCGGCATCCGCGTCAATGCCCTTGCACCGGGAGTGGTTCACACCGACATGGTGCGTAAGCTCGGTGAAGATACCTTACAACGTTTAAACGAAGACATGCCGATGGGCCGCTATGCCACGCCGGAAGAAATTGCCGAATGGGTGCGCTTCCTCATTGGCGATGAAGCCTCCTATATGACCGGCCAAGTGGTCACCGTTGCCGGCGGCTTTGTCATCTAGCATATATAGAAAGAAGGCTAAGACATGGGATTTTGTAGTACTTGGACCGCGCTGCGTGCTGTGCGTAAGCTCGGCGGTGAAACCGATTGGAGTTGGAAACGCATTACTGCACCGCTGTGGGTGCCCTATCTCTTGATTGCAAGCGTCTGTGCCGGGATTTTCATCGGCAGCCGATTGAAAAACGGCAAATGGTAAATGATATAGAAAAGCCCCGTTCTTTGCTGAGAACGGGGCTTTTTTTGCGCGTGTTAAGGGCGGTTGACAGATTGCCAACCATGGTTGGTTTCTCAAAATGACGGGGGATGCTATATTAAAACCATCAAAAGAAAGGGGGACGACCCTATGATGACCTTCGCAGAAAAACTTATGACTCTACGCAAAGCACGTGGGCTTTCTCAAAGCGAATTGGGCGCCGAGATTGGTGTTTCGCGCCAGACCGTTTCTAAATGGGAGCTCGGACAAAGCTATCCCGATTTTGAGCGCTTGGTGCTCTTAAGTGATTATTTCGAGTGCTCCCTCGATGCCCTTGTAAAGGATCTTGATGTGACACCTGTTCGAGAAGGCAATCATCATGCCCAAGAAACCCATCAAATTTATAACGACCTTCAAAGCGCGAAGTCGATTTTTAATGTCATTCTCAATACCTTCGCCATCATCGGCGTGGTGGGGATTCTCTTTTTCATAGGCATGGGGCTGCTTTGGGGATGAAATATGACTGGTTTATGTAGCGATTTTTTGCTACATTGGAAGGGTGGCACGGTGGTGCGACAAATACAATGAACAAAGGAGCTTGCTTTTTGAAACAGTTAAGCACATTGATTGAGCGTGTGGCGTAACCGAGAGGGTTAGCGAGCGTGCTCAAGACATCCTCTCGGGATTGATGAACAACAGACCCAATCCCATTTTTAGGAGGAACATAGATTGAAATCCATTGAATATACCGTTCGTTTAGAGCGAAAAGACGAACAACGTGCCGTAGAGCACTTGATTAGAGAATCCTTTTGGAATGTGTATCGTCCGGGAGCGACGGAGCATTATGTGATGCATGTCTTGCGTGACGATGCCGCCTTTGTAGAAGCGCTGAATCTGGTTATGGAAAAGGATGGTGCGCTCATCGGTCAGGTGGCTTTTATGGAAAATGCCCTTTTGTTGGATGATGGCAGGGTGCGTCCGGTGCTTACGTTGGGGCCGGTGTGTATCTTACCTACCCATCAAGGCAAGGGCTACGGCAAGGCATTGTTAGACACTGCCTTGGAAAGGGCTAGCGCTCTTGGCTATGGGGCGGTGTGCCTCGAGGGCAATCCGGCCTTTTACGGCAACAGTGGCTTTGTGCCGGCTACGCCGCTGGGCTTGCGCTATGATGGCGATGAAGACGGCATGATGACGCCGTATTTCCTGTGTAAAGAATTGATTCCGGGCTATTTGAAGGATGCACATGGCCTGTACAAGGTGCCGATGGCCTATTTTGTGACCGATGACGAGGTGGAAGCCTTCGATCTTGGCTTTCCGACAAAAGAAAAGAAACGCCTTGCAGGGCAGCTTCTGTCATAGACGCAAAAAAGCACGAGTGATTTTTACTCGTGCTTTTTTTGTGCTTATTGATGGTTCGCCACGTTGAACGGGCAACGCTTGCCTAGGCATTGATTATTTTTTGCGGCGTAGTGACAGACGATGTCGCCGTGGTGGATTGCCAGACCGAGATGCTCGCGAATAAAGGCGGTGGCTTCTTCGAGAGAGAGGTAGGAATCGCGCTTACAGCAGCGTGGGCCGCCAATCTCGCCGATGCGGCTCAAGGCACGAGCGGTCATCTTTTGTGCAAGGCCGAAGCTGTCGGTACTGAGCGGGGTGGTCTCGGTGAGAATGGATACCGCCATGCCGGTGCTCAATCCTGCGCCGCAAGCACCCCAGAAGCCGCAGGAGCCACCCGGTACGGCACTGCCACGGTTTTTCATTTCACGCAAGGCTGCCTTGAGCTCAAAGTCCGCGCCGGCATTGTGGCAGGCGGTGAGCAAGGCCATGCCGACCATGATGTGATGCTCAGGCCCGTGCATATGGCAAAACGGCAGTGCCATCATTTCGTTGACAATCGCCACCGGATCGGTACCCGTGGCAGAGAGGCAGACGCCAAAAATGCTGTCGAGGCCTTGGGTGTGACATTCATTGCAAACATAGTGCCCGTTCACACAGCGGGTTTTGCTCAATTCCTGCTTGTGGCAGATGGCGCACTCCATGAGCACCCCTTCCTGCAAATATTCGAGAGGGGCCTTACAAATCAGACATTCCTCGTTGGTGGCATCGGTCTGTGCTAATGCCAATGGGAAGCGCTCGTCAAAATCTCGTACCACCTGCTGCATTTGTGCCGGAAGCATCATCATCGCTTGGGCTGCCAAGGTTTCCGGAATACCGAAAAAGGCCTCTGCGATGCTTCCTGTGATGGCAGCGATGGTGTCGCTGTCGCCACCGATGGAGATGGCGTTACGAATGGCATCGACAAAATCGGTGGCCTCCAGAAACGCAACGATCGCCTGTGGCACACTGCCTTGACAGGTCACGTCAAACTTATACTCGCCGCGGATGGATTCCAGTGTAAAATTGAGTGGATAGTAAGCGCACATTGCCTTACGAATGGTGGCCTTATCGGCGCCGGTGCGTGCCAAATAAATGGCTGTCGTGACAGCTTCGGCGCCCTTGATGCCCTCAGGATGGTTGTGGGTGACAGCAGTGACAATGTATGAGAGGTGGCGCGCCTCTTCTAAGGAGCCGGCAACCGCCGCACAGCCGCAGACGCGCATCGCCGCACCGTTGCCGTAGCTGTTGTAAGGCTTGGTATCCTCGGCTGTCAGCCATTTGCGGAAATTGCGCCCAAAGCCACAATCCGGATACAGGTGGCCGTAAGCGCGAAGCCAATAGATGGTTTCCTCCGCCAAACGCTCCCAATCGCCGTCAGCCGCCACCAGTGCCTGACCAACAGCCAAGGTCGTGACCGTGTCATCTGTAAAATGACAGGTTTGATGAATAAACTGAAAATCTTTAGACAGATGGTTGTTCTTTTCAAAACGGGAACCAACAATATCCCCAATGATGGCACCTAACATAGAACCACTCCTTTTGAATTTTTCTCATTGATTGTATTATAGCACAAGCCCGTAAAATACAAGAGCCTGTGCGTCTACTGCACACAAATGGGACAAACGACATTTTAAACGGGACGAACGACCACCTCGCGTGCGCCGGTGGTGGAATGGCGGAGGCATTTAGCGTGGCATTTCGTTGCCCAAGGCATTGGTGTAGGCGAGGATGTGCTTCACAGCGTAGAAAGCCACACAAAGCTCGGTGATTGGCATGGCCAGCCAGATGGCATTGGCAGTAAAAAATATCGGCAGGAGCATGATAAGTAAGCCGCTCAGCACACAGCCACGGGAGACCGACACCACAAAGGCGGCACGTGGTTTCATCAGCACCTGGAAATAATAGGTACTGAAAATATTCAGCGGCAGCAAGAGGAAGGACAGGCTGTAACAACGAATGATGCTTGGTGCCATTTGTAAGATCTCGGTAGTGGGCTTCATAAAGATGTAGATGTAGAGATTTGGCACAAGTACACTGAGAAGGGTCCAAAAAATCCCAAAGCCTGCCACCGAATAGAGGGCGTAGCGCAAAATTTCCTTAATACGCGTCCACTCCTTGGCACCAAAGTTGATGGAAATAATAGGCTGCGCCGCTTGGCCGACGCTGTAGGCGCAGCATTGCACAAAGGTGCTCACATTGACAATCGGCCCGTAAATCGCCAAGGCGTTGCTGCCGAGGTATTTCATAATCTGGCGATTAAAGAGAATGGTCAAAATCCCCATGGCAATGTCGATGAAAAAGGTTGAAAAGCCCGTCACGGAAATTTCCTTGAGCTTATGAAGACATTGTTGTGGGCGGCAAAGGGCGAGGGTGTTCTTCTTTGACCAAAAATGTGCGAGCATGACCACAAAGGAAATCACTGCACCAATGGCGGTGGCAAGCCCAGCCCCGAAGATGCCCATGTCCAAGGCAAAGACAAAGACGTAGTCACCAATCATATTAAAGAGCCCGCCGGACAACACCCCAACGGTGGCAAGAACCGGATTTTGGTCGTTACGCAAAAAAGCTGCCAGCATTTGGTTGAACAGAAAAAACGGCACCGTCCATTTAATAGGCACCAAATAGGCTTCGGTAAGGGGAAGTAGTGTATCGTTGGCACCAAAAAAGCGCAAAATAGGCGCCTCGAAAAATAGGAGCGCCAGCCAAACGATGGCGGCAAGCACCACCGAACCTGCCACGGCTACGGTGAAATATGCGTTGGCATCCTTGGGATTGGCATCTCGTTGGCCCTTGACGGTGCTAAAAAGCACCGAGCCGCCGATGCCCATCAAGAGCCCAAGACTAAAGATGACATTCCAAATCGGAGCAATCACCGCCAAGGCAGCGGTGCCGTCCGGCCCCTGATATTGGCCCACCATTGCCATATCTACAATAGAATAGACCGAGGTGATCATCGCACTGCCAAAAGCTGCGGATAAATATTTGAAATAGACCGGACGAAGCGGGTCTTTCAGCAAATTCATAAAATCCTTCCTTTCACAACAAAAAAACCGGATAAGAAAACGAACAGAAGCGGTTTTCTTATCCGGTACTCTTATACGTAAGAGAAACCTTCGGCAACCGACTATTCGCTATCTTATCCGGTCCTATACATACGATTATAAGTCCTCCGATAACACTTACCAAGTTTAACAGAAAAACCGCATTTGTCAATTCTAAGATGCGAGCCCGACCGCATACGACCTGTACAGTGCCGTTGCCCCCATGCCAAAAATCCCTTACAATAGAAGCACAGTTTTTTTATTGGAAGGGATGAGCTTCATGCAAATTCGAGCAGCACGCATGGATGATGCGGCAGCGCTTGTGGCGATTTATGCGCCTTATGTGGAGGAAACGGCAATCACCTTTGAAACCGAGGTGCCGACAGCGGAGGATTTTTGCGCGCGAATGGCACGCATCACCGCGCGCTATCCGTATCTGGTGGCAGAGGAGGACGGTGAGGTTTTGGGCTATGCCTATGCGAGCACCTTTATCGGACGCGCCGCTGCGGATTGGACAGTGGAAACCTCCATCTATGTCAGTCGCAGTGCTTGCCACAAAGGTGTAGGGCGTGCCTTGCATGATGCCCTCGAAGCGACACTCGCTTCCCTTGGCATCGTTAACCTTTGTGCTGCCATTGCCGCTCCTTGTGACGACAACCCCTATTTGGATGACAACAGTGTACGCTTTCATGCTCATATGGGCTACCGCGAGGTGGCACGCTTCGACCGCGTGGGTCGTAAATTTGACCGTTGGGTAGACCTCGTTTGGATGCAAAAACGCATTGGCGAGGAGGCCCGTCTGTTGCCATGGCAATAATCTTGCACCGCCTTTGGGCGGTGCTTTTTTTATCGAACAGATTGTCCGAAAAAAATAAAATCGTTCGTGATCCGCCCGTGTTCGATGGAATTGCGAACAGAGGTATGCTATCATGGATTAAAACAAATGTTCCGCGAACGTACGACCAAAAAAGGAGGGCCTGAGATGGACAAATGGTATGTGGCGATTGACTTAAAATCCTTCTACGCCTCGGTAGAATGTGTGGCGCGTGGATTGGATCCCTTAAAAACCAACCTTGTGGTAGCCGATGCGTCCCGCACCAACAAAACTATTTGCCTTGCCGTGACCCCGAGCCTCAAGGCGGTGGGCGTAAGTGGGCGTCCGCGCCTTTTTGAGGTGGAGCGACAGGTGGAAAAGGTCAACGCTTGGCGCAAAACCCAAGCCCGTGCACCTTTGCAAGGCGCATCAACCGATGCAGATGCACTGGCCCGCGATTCGCGTCTTGCGTTGGATTACATTGTGGCACCGCCACGCATGGCCCTGTATATGGCAATGAGCACACGCATTTACGGCATCTACCTCAAATGGATTGCCCCCCAAGACATCTACGCTTACTCGGTGGATGAGGTCTTTATCGACGTCACCCCGTACCTCAATACCTACCGCATGACACCGGAGGCCTTGGCGCGCCATCTAATCCAACAAATTTACAAGGACACCGGCATCACCGCCACTGCTGGCGTAGGCACCAACCTCTACCTTGCCAAGGTCGCCATGGACATCCTTGCCAAACGCATGCCGCCGGATGAAAACGGCGTACGCTTGGCAATATTGGATGAAATGGGCTACCGCCGCACATTGTGGACGCACACACCCATTACCGATTTTTGGCGGGTTGGCCCCGGCACCGCCAAACGGCTCGCCAAGCTGGGCATGGAAACCATGGGTGACGTGGCGCGTTGCTCCTTGGGCAAGGACGGCGATTTTTACAATCAAGAGCTCCTTTATAAAACTTTTGGCGTCAATGCCGAGCTTTTGATTGACCATGCGTGGGGATGGGAGCCTTGTACCATGGCGGACATCAAGGCCTACAAGCCTGAGCACCACAGCCTCAGCGTGGGGCAGGTCCTGCAATCTCCCTATACCGCCGACAAAGCACGCTTGGTCATTTTGGAAATGGCAGAAGGTCTTGCCTTGGACATGGTCAAAAAAGGCCTTGTTTGTGATCATATCGTTCTTACCGTGGGCTACGACATCGAAAATCTGCGCCCCGGCCGCTCGTCCTACAAAGGGAACATCCACATCGACCACTACGGTCGTGCCGTACCGAAGCATGCCCATGGCACCGAGCACCTGCCCAAGGCGACGGCGTCCTCCAAACGCATCCACGATGCCGTTTGCGCCCTTTATGACCGCATCATCGATCGAGAGTTACTCATTCGCCGTCTCACCTTGGTGGCGGGAAACGTCGTGACGGAAGAAGAAGCCCGTGCGAAGGCACGCCAGCAAACCCTTTTTGCCTCGGCTGAGGACGAAGCGGACGCCGCGGAAGATGCCAAGGAACGCAAAATGCAACAAGCCGTGCTGAGCATCAAGGCGCGCTTTGGTAAAAACGCCATTCTTCGTGGCACCAGCCTTGAAGAAGGCGCCACCGCCATCGAACGCAACCAACAGATAGGAGGGCATCGCGCATGAAAATCCCTTACAGCGATATGCTCACCTTACCGCATCCCTCCCATCCACATCATCCGCCCATGCCTCGCCCTCAACGTGCCGCCCAATTTGCCGCCTTCGCCGCCCTCACCGGCTTTGAAGACCACCTCACGCGCATGGAGCGCCACGTCACCGACCACTACAACGACCCTTATAGATAAACGCCCCTTCGCAATGAAGGGGCGTCAGACTGTATAGAAACCCTAATTTCGGCCGAGCCGAAATTAGGGTTTCGT